>Ga0073934_10004752_pt1 | contig 22009 bp, 33 predicted proteins | sample LarsenN4metaG_FD_76834 | JGI IMG/M metagenome (GOLD analysis project Ga0073934, IMG submission 76834) | Hot spring sediment bacterial and archeal communities from British Columbia, Canada, to study Microbial Dark Matter (Phase II) - Larsen... ...
CAGGAGCTTTGCCGCGAGTCGTTTTTGGAGCATCATGTTCAGGCCTTCTGCGTGATGACCTTCTCGGCCTCACGCTTTTCCGCTTCTTTCTTCTCTTCCTGGGTCGCGTTGTCCTTCTTCGCTTCGGGCTTTGCCGCCTTGGCTTCGACCTTGGCGACGTGCGCCTTCTTCGCCTGCTTGCGCTTGGCGAGGCCGTCCTTGACCTGCGCGACATACTTGGTTGAGTCCTTGAAATTGAGGATACGGATTCCCTTGGATTGCGCCGCCGTCATGATTTCGACGGCCTTGCGCGTGCCGACGGTAGACGCGATGATCCCGCCGTGCGTCTTGCCGCTGAGCGCGGAGAGCTGCGCGACATTCGCGACAATGACCGGCACGAGGCCGGACTTGTGCATTCCGCGGACAAGCGCGGGCGAGCGGTAGCCGGTCGTGGGAAGGTAGCCGTGTGCGTGCATATGCTTGCGCAGCTTGCTGTCCATGCCCTTCGGCTTTCTCCACGCGGGAGCGAGGCGCGCCTTCTTGTGCCAGTCCTGGCGCTTGAAGTGCGGCTTCTTGGCCTTCATCGCTTTCCTGAGCTTGAGGAGTTTCTGTACGTCTGCCATGTTATTCGACCTTGACCCCGCACTTTTCAATCATGTGGATGCCGTCCTGGAAGACGCGCCTGTCCACGTGCGTGACGCGCGTGAGCTGCTCGATGTCGCCAGCCGTCTGTCCCGCGAGCTCCAGGTTGGGAGACTCGACGATGACTTCCTGGCCCGCCACCTTGACGGTGACGCCGTCCTTGAGCTTCATCGTGCGCGGCACTTTCTCGCCGAACAGGTTCTTGACGATGAAGTCCTTGCCCGAGACGGAGACGTTCATCGGGAAGTGGCTGGAGCAAATCTTGAGCTTGTAGTTCCACGGCTGCTGGACACCCTTGACGGCGTTGCGCAGGTGCGCAGCGAGCGTGTTGATGGAGGTCTTCTCGCGCTTCGTGCCCTTGTCAGCCTGGAGCGTGATGGCGTTGCCTTCGACGGCGACCTTGACGTACAGGTTGTCCCAAGTGCGCTTGAGCTCGCCCTTTGGGCCCTTGACAGTAATCGTGTGGCCGCTGACGTTCGCGGTCACGCCCTGTGCAAGTTCCACGCGGTCGGACATGTCGAGTTTCATTTAGTAGCAGTACGCCACGAGGCGTCCTCCGTGATTGTGCTTCTTTGCGTCATCGTGTGTCATGACGCCCTTGGGCGTGCTGACGAGCAGGACACCGACATTGTTCGCGGGCAGGTATCGCTTCTCGAACTTCTCGTAGCCCAGCTTGTCGACTGAGTAGCGCGGCTTGATGACGCCGCACTTGTTGATCTTGCCGAGCAGGTGCACCTTCAATGCGCCGCCGCGCGCGTCCGAGACGAGCTCTGCCGCGCCGACGTAGCCGTGGTGGTTCAGGATTTCGAGGACCTTGCGCATCATCTTGCTTGCGGGCAGGATGAGGCATTCCTTCCTGCCGATCTTCTCATAGTTCCTGATCTTGGACAATGCGGTTGCGAGTGGGTCGTTCAACATGTTCTCATCCGTACTTCTTGAATCCGATGTTCTGCGCGATTTGGCGGAAGCACTGCCTGCACAGGTCGAGGCCGTATTTGTCGTTGTGCCCGCGGTGCTGGCCGCAGCGCTTGCAGACTGCAGTGGCCTGGCCGCTTGAGCGCTTCTTCGGCTGGTTGTGCTTGATGTACTTCTGGAGCTTGACGGGCTTCGCCTTGAGCTGCTTCAGCGTCTTGCTCCAGTTGCTTGTCGTCATCAGCTCTCACCTGTCAGTTTGATTCCAAAGTGCTTCTTCATGAACTCGATGGCTTCCTGCTTTGTCACGCGGTGGCCCTTTCCGACGGGCACGCGGTGCAGGCTCCTTCTCTTGACGCGGTAGCCCGGCTTCTCGAGCGTGATGCAGGCCTGGAGGCCGATGACGCCGATGGTCGGGTCGTACTTCGCGCCCTCGATATCAATGTGCTCGAGCACGCCGAACGAGATGGTTCCCTGCGTGTCGAAGTTGCCTTCCCTGAGCGTGAAATCCTTCGCCTTGAGCAGGCGCTTCAGCATGTCGGAAGCGGCCTGCTTGCGGAGCGTGAGCATGCAGCCGATGGGCAATCCGGGTCGCAGTCCCCACGCAGGAATCCTCTTCTGCGTGACGGTCTTGACGGGCTCGATGCCGGTGAGGCTCTTGAGCACGACGACTGCCTTGTCCAGCTTGGACTGCTCCTTGCCTGCACCGATGTTCAGGGTGAGCTTCTCAATCCGCGGCTGCTGCATAGGGTTCATATGACGTAGGTGTTTTCCTTCTCCGTTTCGGATACGATATCATTGATGGTGAACTTGACGGTGTTGCCGTCCAGGTTGCTGACGCGCGCAATCTTGCCGACGTGCCTTCCGGCAGTGAGCAGGACGTTCGCGCCCGGCTCAAGCTTCAGGTGCTTGATGACTTTCTGGCTCGGCACTTCGATGACGAGCGTGTCGCCGACCTTGTACGCGGCCTTGTCGACCTGCAGGTTGCGGCTGTCGATGAGGTTGACCTGGAGCTTGCCGCCGTTGAGCATCTTCTTTCCGACGATGCGGCACGGCTTGTGGCGCAGGTCCTTGGCGTCCGTGTTGAGCACGAGCCTTCCCTTGGTGTCGATGCCGATGCGGTATGCCTGCTTGGCTGCCGGGACTTCGACGCTGTCGAACAACCCGACCGGGAAGCGGGGGTCCTTGACCCTGCGGCCATCGACGATGATTTCCTGCGCGAGCATGACTTTCTTGACTTCACGCGCGGTGTGCGCGAGACCTGCGCTCTGCAGCACGAATCCAATGGGCAGCGCGCGCTCTATCGGGTGCGCTCCTGGGTTCGGCTTCGTGATGAACGTCCGCACCTTGCGGTCAATCATCCAGGAGCGGGGCGCGTTGAATCGCTTGAGGTATTCGCTGTTGCTCATTTGGCTTCACCCAACCTTCTCTTGTCGTGATGCAATTCCGTGATGATGATGTTGCTCGCGTGGACGGGGTACGCGGCCTTGCTGCCGTCCTTCTTCGTGAACTCGACACCGGCGACGTACACCTTGCTCTTCTTGACGTCGACGCGCTCGACCTTGCCCGACTTCTTGCGGAATTGGCCGGTCATGACCGTGACCTTGTCGCCGACGCGGACGGGGATTGCGCGCATCTTGTGCTTGCCGCGCAGCTCCTTGCTGAGGTGCGCCGCGAGCAGGTTGCGCTTGACGTGCAGCGGAGCCTCGCGCACGTACTTGCGCTGCTTGCTCGGCTTGACGCTTCCCTTCCAGTGTGCTGACCAGGATTTCATGTTACACAATCACGCTCGCGAGTTTTGAGACGATGGGCCAGCGCTCGGCGACTTCCTTCGCGATGGGGCCCTTGATCATCGTTCCTTTCGGGTTGCCATCCTTGTCCTTGAGGACGACTGCCGCGTTGTCCTCGAACTTGACGCGGGTCCCGTCGAGGCGCCGGAATTCCTTCTTCTGCCTGACGATGACCGCGTAGACGACGGTCTTCCTCATTTCGGGCTTGCCCGAGACGACGCTGCCCATCACGATGTCCGCGATGGCCGCTTCGGGGTTTCGGCCCTTGACGGTCTTGTGGCGGAGGACGCTGGTGATCTTGAGGATTTTCGCGCCGGAGTTGTCGACTACGTCGACCCAGCTTCCGTGGGGGAGTGCCCTTGTTGCGCGTGCCTTGACCGGTTTCATTGTGCTTCAGTCTTCTCCTTCTTCTCAGGCATCTTTGCTTCCTGGAGGAGCTCCTCGCGCGCCATGAACGAGCGGTTCTGGCCGAGGACCTCGATGATGATGAATTTCTTGGTCTTGCTCAGCGGGCGGCATTCCTGGATCTTGACGATGTCGCCCTTCTTCGCGGAGATGCTGTCGGGATTGTGCGCCTTGACGCGGCTCCTTTCCGTGGCAGTGCGCTCGTACTTCTGGATGTACCTCGTTCGGGGCCATTCGACGGTCGCGGTCTTCTGCATCTTTGCCTCGATGACCGTGCCGACGAAGATGCGTCCGTGAGTGCGGATGCTATCTTCGCGTGCCTTTTCCGTTGCGTTCTTCTCTGCCATTGTTACACCTTGAGCTTGATTCGTTCCTCGGGGCTGACCTCGATGTCAGCTCCGTCGACTGTGTGCGCCTTCCCGTTCACCTGGAACGTGAAGGTTGCTGCCCGCTTCTGGACGCGCTTGCGTCCGGTCGCGGTCTTGATCGTGATGAAATGCTTCGTCTCGTCGTCGACGACGCCCACAAGCCCCTTCAGTGAGGGGTTGCTGGACTCCGTGATTTGGACGGGAAGCCCGATGAGCTCGCCTTTCATTTGACGATGATCATCTCCGGGGCGAACCCGAGTTCGACCAGGATTTCCTTTGCCCGGCTGCGGTGGTCGCCCTGAAGCTCAATCTTGCCATCCTTCACCGTGCCCCCGCAGGCCAGCTTGGCCTTGAGCTTGGAGCCCAGTTCCTTGATGTCGATTTCCTTCACGTCGATACCGTCGACAACCGTGTAGTTCTTCCTGAACTTTTTCTGTTCAAGACGAACTTCGATCGTCTGCGACTCCTTGGCAATGCTTTCGCACACGCATAAGTCCTTGGGAAGACCGCACGTGTCGCAAATGTCAGTCATTGCTTGGGTCGCGCCTCCGGTTCAACAGGGCGTTTCGCCCTGTGCGCATCCGAGCGCTGCTCGGATTGCGTCTTGGCAACAGATGCCTTCGCAGGTGCTGCCTTTTGCGTCGTTGCCGGCTTTGCAGCGGGCTTCTTCGCGTTTTCAGTCTTGATCGTGAGGATTTGCGCAAGGGTGCGCTTGTTGCGCCTGATTTCGCCCGGGTTCTTCGGCGGCGTGCCCGTCGAGACCTGGCCGTAGAGCTTCATCAGGCTCTTCCTGAGCTCCGCTTCCTTGGCGGTGAGCTCGGCTTCACTGAGTGCTCTGAGTTCCTTCGCTTTCATTGGTGTTTTCCGCTGATTGTGATTCTTCGGCCTTCTTCTTCGGCGCGCGCTTGCGCTTCGGCTTTTCCTCGGTCTTGCCTTCGACGGCGGCTTCGGTCTTCGGAGTCGCGACCTGCTCGATGGGCGTCGCCTTCACTTCGACATCGTCCGGTAGGACGAGTCCCGGAGGCATGATACGCACCTGAATGCCGATGGTGCCGGTCTTGAGCTGGGCGAAGGCGTACGCCTTCTTGACGCCGGTGATTGCGATTTGGCCGCTCTTCTTCATGTAGCCGTTGAAGAAGCGCCACGTCTTTGCGCGGGCGCTGGGAATCTTGCCCGACATCTTGATTTCGATGCCGAGCGCTCCCGACTGCATCGCGTCCTGCAGGGACTTGTGGGCGATGGCCTTGAACTTCTGGCTGCCGAAGCGCTCGAGCGTGCTCGCGATGCGCTCCGCGACGATTTGCGCGTCAATGTTCGGGTTCTCGATTTCGCTGATCTCAATCTGAGGGTTCTCGAGCTCGAACTTCTTCTTGAGTGCGCCGGTGAGCTTCTTGATGTTCTCGCCCTTGCGGCCAACGACGAGGCCGGGGCGGCTTGCGAAGATGATGATCTTCTCGCCGAGAGGCGTGCGCACCATCTTGGTGTAGCTGTGGCCGACGTTCTTCAGCGTCGCGGACACGAACTCCAAAATCTGGTGCTCCTTCACGCGTTCCGCGACGAACTTCCTTTCAATCATTCCTTCTTCGCCTCAGGTTTCTTTGATGGGGATTTCTTTTCCGCCTTCTTCGCGGGCTGCTTCATCGCAGCGAGGACAATTTCAATGTGAGTTCTCTTTGCCCAGCCGCCAGTGCGTCCCTGGCCACGGGTCGTCGGACCCTTCTGCGCGGCAGCGTGGTGCACGACGAGGTCTGCTGCCGTGAGGCCCTTGAACTGGGCGTTGGCTTCCGCGCTTTCAAGGACGGCAAGCACGTGCTTGCTGGCCTTCACCGGATACCTTCCGACGGCCATTCCCGGCTTGTGTGCGGTCTCCTTGTAGTAGCGGAACATCGGCACGGCCCGCTTCATCTGCATGACGTCAAGCAGTGCCTGCTTGGCCTTCGCCACGGGCATGCCGGTGATGAACCTACAAACCTGCGTGCTGATTTTTCTTGAGACAGGCGCGCTGTGCGTGACAGCCTTCGCCATGTTCGCTTCGATTTTCGTGGAGTAGCCGTATGCCATGTTTACCTGACGCTCAACGCCGAGCTTGATCTCGTTGCACCGATACCGGGCGCGGAGTGCTGGACCCTCTTGGTGGTCGGAGCAAACTCGCCCAGGCGGTGGCCGAGCATGTTAAGTTCGATTGCGACGGGCATGAATTCCTTGCCGTTGTAGACCTTGATGGTCTTGCCGAGCATTGCCGGGACGATGACGAGGTCGCGGCAGTGCGTGTGCAGGTCGGACTGTCCCTTGGTGAGGTTGCGCATGAAGATTTTTTCCGCAGCGGTGAGGCCGCGCGTGAACTTCCGGCGCGCCCGGCTGGGGACGAGCTTGATGAAGTCGTCCATGCTCATCTTCTGCATCTCTTCAGTTGTCCTTCCGTAAAACATGAATTCTTTTGCCATTGCTAGTACCTGCGTCCAGTGCGGCGTGCACCAATCTTACCGACCTTTCTGCCAGGCGGCGCGTGCGGCGACTGGACCTTGTTCTTGCCCTTTCTGGACGTTCTCTTGTTGCCGAAGGGGTGGTCGACCGCGTTCTGTGCGGCTGCCGACGGGTTGGGCCAGCGCTTGTTCCTGTTGCGGCGGTGGAAGTGCATCTTTCCTGCCTTGAGGAACGGCTTCTCCGTGCGGCCGGAGCCTGCGACGGTTCCGATCAGTGCGCGACAGTCAGCGCTGAACACGCGCTGTTTCTTGCTGGGCAGCTGGACGACGACCGTCTTCTCTGCCTTGGTGATAATGCGTGCGAATGTTCCGGACGTGCGGCAGAACTTTCCGCCGTCTCCCGGGTGGCTCTCGACGTTGAAAATCGCAGTTCCTTCAGGGATGTCCTTGAGCGCGAGCGTGTTTCCTTCCTTGAGTTCAGCGCCCGGGCCCGCGAAGACGGTCTGGCCGACCGCGAGGCCTTCGGCTGCCTGGACAAGAACTTCGTGCCCGCTGAAGTCGACCTTCGCCAGGGGGGCGAGGTGGCCGGGGCACTTGACAAAGTCCTTGATGACTCCGGTCTGGAGTGCAGGAGCGCGCTGGACGTGGCGAGCCTCTCCCAAGTACGCGAAACTCTTGGCGCGGTAGTTGGGACCGCCCTTTCCACGTGCTTGCTGGATGAGGTTCTTACCCATTTACATCAACCCGAGATTGGTGGCAATGTCGATTGCCGGTGTCTCTTGTGCGAACTTGACGTACGCGCGCTTCTGGCCCATCCTGTCGATGGACGTGTGCACGCGGACGACCTTTGCGGTGAACATTTTTTCAATCGCTTCCTTGACGTCGAGCTTCGTTGCCTTCTTTTCAACGACAAACACGAGCGTGTTTGCGCTTTCCATCAGGCGGATGCTCTTTTCCGTCGCCAAGGGGTGCTTGATGATCATGCGAACAGCTTCTCCATCTTGTCAATCGCTGCGCTCGTGAAGAGCGTCAGGCGTCCCGGAGCTGCGCCGGGAGCGAGCAGTGCCGCGTTGAGCTTGTTTGCGGCAACGACTTCGACGCCGGAAATGTTGCGCGCGCCGAGCACGAGCTTGCAGGGCCCGGAGACGACGAGCAGCGGGCCGACCTTCGTCTGGTAGCGCCTGCCGCGCATCTTTCCGGTGCCGGAGCGCATCTTGCGCTCTGCCGTGCGGGCGAGCTCGTCGCCGAGGTTCAGCTTTGAGAGCGCGTCCTGGATTTGCTTGGTGCTTTCCAGGGACTCGAAGCTGGCGTCGAGGATGAACGGGTAGGTTGAGGGAATCTTGTGGCGGCTGCCGACGAGCTGCTTGTCCAGCGTTGCCGCGAGCGCGCTGCGGATTGCCTTGCGGCGCTCCTTGTCGTTGATGCGCTTGCTCCAGTCCTTTTCCGCGCGGGGCGGCCATGCGCGGCGTCCGCCGACGGTGCCGGGAGCGAAAGCGCCAACCCAGTACATCTGGGTGCCGTTCCTGCTCAGGGTCTTGCGAGGGACTCGCGAGATGCCCTTGCCGTATGAGCCCTTGTACTCGCGTCGCCTGCGCGACAGCTTGGCTGATGCCTTCTTGCCGGCGCGCGGGTCGTTGCCGTAGGGCTGGCGGGCGTTCGCCTGCACAACCTCGACGGCGCGCTGGATGATGTCCTTGCGGATGGGCTCTGCGAAAATCGCGGGCAGCTTCTTCTTGCCGACCTGCTCGTTTTTCGCGTTGATGATTTGGAGTTCCATGGTCATTGCTTGCTGGCCAGGCTGGTGTATGTTATTGCCGGGGCCTTGTTCGGGATCCTATGGTTGGGACGCACGGGCTGCGTGAACGTGATGAGACGCTTGACGGGACCCGCGACACTGCCCTTGACGAGGACGTAGTTGCTCTTCAGCACGCCATAGTGCTTGAAGCCGCCCTTCATCTGCATATCCGCAGGGTTGGTTCCGATCTTGAGGAGCCACTTGTTGATTTCCGTGCGAAGGTGATATCCGTGCTGTCCCGCGTGCGCGACGGGCCAGGAGCGGTTACCCGTCCAGCCGCCAAGGCTGCCGGGACCGCGAATCGTCTTCTGCGACTTGTGGCTTCGGATGTCGACGCCGAAACGGGGAACGGGTCCGACGGTGCCGCGGCCGGTCGTGACCGCGTGCATGTCGAGCTGCGCGCCCTCGGCGAAGACATCGTTGACATTGATATCCTTGCCGAGCATCGTCTTGGCGTAGTTGAGCTTGTCCTCGACCTTGCCGCCGAGCGCGATTTCAATCGCTTCAGGCGTCTTCTTGAGGCCGATGAGGTGCGGCTGCGTGACCGCGAGGATTCGGATGTCGACGAGATTCTCGACCTTTGCGCTGTCGATGGTCTTGTCGTATTTCTTGGGAATCGGGAACAACCGGTGGACGTTTTTATCGAGAGAAGGAGCGAGGATGGTGGTGGCCAGCTTGTTGCCGCCATACGAGGCCGCATAGAAATTCACTGCAGCCACCTTGAGCGGCGGGCACTCAATGACCGTCACGGGGAAGGGAATCTCCTCGCCCTTGGTCATGGAGTTCGGCCGGTTGTCGGCGATGACGACGTGCGTCATTCCCGCCTTGTAGCCGGCAAACCCGAGCGGCTTCGCGTCCTTCGCAGCGGCCCACGTGCGGACGCGAGCGGTCTGGCTAGCCGCGCGTCTGCGCGGCCAGAACTGCATCGTTCCGCGACGAGGGTTTCTTGTGCGTGGCATACTTCGCCTCTTGAAAACGAGCCTCGAATCTCAGAAGTCAGGTAATCACTTACTCCGACTGTACTGAAAAGCTGTCTTTTCAGGCTCGTCAGGTGTTTACGTCGATAAACACTCGCAGTTATGTGTCCGCTAGGGGTTGCTTATAAATCTTGCTATTGTGATTTCCGATGGAGAATTGTCGGGATTGTTTAACTTTTATCTTATTTTGTTGCTTTCTTGTTATTCTATTTAACTGTAAGGTCTTCGGGAGTGTTAGTCTATTTAACTTCGTAGTCGAAATCTCCGCTCTTTCTGCTCTCTTTATCCTTCTGCTCTTCCTGCTCGCGGTTGAGTATCCAGGCACGCCGTGTCGCGTAGCTCACTGGGTTCTTGATGCGGTTGCACAAGCCATCAGGCTTGCAGATGCTGAGATCTTCCCAGAACTGCCGGCAGTTCGGCGGCAGCATCTTCTTTTTCGCCTGCTTGTGGTAGCGCACGTGGCCCTCTATAATTGTGTCAGAGAGCGGCTCGGGGTTGCGCTTGTTCCACTCCTTGAGCCATTCGAGGATTTTGTCGTAGTCCCAGCCGACGGACGTGAGGAAGTTGACGATGGCGAACAGCGCGCGCTTCTTGCCGTCCTTCATTCCCTGTGATGCGAGCTTGATGCACGGCGGGAACAGCGTCTCGGCGAGCGCCTGCTGCGGCGCCTCGAACTCACGATGCGGCTTGTAGTCATCCTTTTCCAGCTTCGAGCGGTTCGTTTCGGCGACAAAATCGTATGCCGCGACGAAGAGTTTTGAGGCCTCGTTGCGGACGGCTTTTCTTCGGTCGATGAATTCGCGGTCAGGCTTCACTTTCATCGGCTCCGCAAGCGACTTGTCGAATGCGAGAATCCTGTCCGGATCGATGGGAATGCTGACGAGCCCCGATTTTTCGTTCAGCGAGTACGGCATGCGGTACAAGTGGCGCGGCGCGATGAGCACCGTGTCGATTTTCAGCACGTTGAATGGGTCGAACACGTTGTTCTTGACAAGCTCCTCATGCGTCTTTCCCACGCGCTTCCTGATTTCCGCGATGTCGTGGAACTTCAGCAGTTCTTCCGCCAGGCGCTGCTTGATGAAATGGCCGAGATACGCCGCGATTTTCCTCGGCCCGTCGGGAAACCAGTCCTTGATGGGGGTGCCGTGAATGCTTTCGGGGAACGATTCGAATGGCACCGCGATGTGGAATCCGTGGTTGCCCGAAAATTTTACAAAGATGGTCTGCACGTTGTGGTAGCGCAGCGCCTGCACGAGCAGGTCGCCCGCAATCTTGCTGTACGTCAGCTCGGGACAGTCGATGTCGAGAATCAGGTCCCAGCCTTTCCTTAACGCGTCAAGCTCGTTTCTCTTCGCGCCCGTCGTGATTTGCAGCGGGTTCATCCAAAGCTCCTCTGAGCAGTGGAAACTCGTCACGCCGTTCTTGACGAACTCGATGACGTCCTTCGGGTACTGGAGTGTGTCCGGGCGCTTGCCGTACCCTTGGCCGCCGTAGCTCACGGCGATTTCCTTGTCGATGGCGGCATCTACGAGCGCGTTCTGGATTTCCGGGCGCTTGTAATACAGGAGCGCGGTGCTGAGCGAGACTGGCATATTCCCCCAGCCCTGACGAGCGGGCACACTTTATATAGATGTTGCGCACATAGAATATAATGCTCGACAACCCCGCGGACGAGCTTGTCAGGCAGCTCAACAGACTGGCTGCGGAACAGCCCCTCATCATCGTCGAAGGAAAAAAGGATGAAGCAGCCCTGCATTCGCTGGGCTTGAGGAACATCGTGACGCTGAGGAAACCGCTTTTTGAAGTGGTTGAGGATGTCGCTCGCGTTGCGAAGACCGTCGTCATACTGACGGACATGGATTCCAAAGGCAAGGAACTCTTCAGCAAGCTCAGCGAGGGATTCCAGCGGCACGGCGTCAGGGTCGACAACACGTTCAGGCATTTCCTGCTCAAGAACACGCCGCTCAGGCACGTCGAAGGATTGGCGACGTTCGTGGCGAATGTCAAGTCGTGATACCCCGGCAGCCACCGTCTCAGGGACGTTTGTTTCGGCATCGTTCCAGTAAAACGACGCTACGACAAAACTGCCGGGACGTGAGGACGTAACGCGCGAAAGGCCTGGGAACATTCACAAGATTAAAAAGAGGGAATGCGGAGGGATTCGTTATGTGGAACCAAGTTAAGACGGTGCTGCTGCTGAGCACTCTTGCGGGCATCGCACTCGCGATAGGGTATTATTTCGGAGGAGCGACAGGATTGACGATTGCGCTCGTCATCGCACTCGCAATCAATTTTGTCACGTACTTCTTCTCCGACAAAATCGTCCTGATGATGTACCGCGCAAAGGAAGCGCGCAAGATAGACTATCCCGCTTTGCATAAGATGGTCGAGGAGCTCTCGAAGGAAGCGGGAATCCCGAAGCCGAAAGTTTACATCATTCCCACGCAGACTCCCAACGCGTTCGCGACGGGAAGGAACCCGAAGCACGCAGTCGTGGCAGCCACGGAAGGAATCCTTTCGCTGCTTACCGAGAAGGAACTGCGCGGCGTCATCGCGCACGAAATCGGCCACGTCAAGAACCGCGACATCCTGATTACGACAATTGCGGCGACGATTGCGGCAGTCATCAGCTACGTCGCAGCGATGGCGCGCTGGGCCGCTATTTTCGGCGGAATGCGCGACCGCGACGGCGAGGGAATGGGAAACATCCTGGGGCTGATTGCGCTGTCCATCATCACCCCGATTGTCGCCATTTTGATCCAGCTCGCGATCTCACGAGCGCGGGAATACCAGGCGGACAAGACCGGCGCGCAATTAAGCCAAGACCCTGAAGCGCTGGCTTCCGCGCTGCAGAAGCTGCACCAGGGCGTCAAGCAGAAGCCCCTGCGCGGCGGTTCGCCTGCGACGAGCTCGCTGTTCATCGTGAATCCGTTCTCGGGCAATTTCATCGTCTCGATGCTCTCGACGCACCCGCCGATGGAGGAACGGGTTAAGCGCCTGAAGGCGATGAAGGTTTAGAATTATTCTTTTGGATAGTCCTTATCCGCTACATCCTTGATGTTCTTCGCCTTCACGTCACCGACGCCCTCGACTTTTTTCAGGTCGTCTTCTGACGCATTGACGACGTTCCTGACGCTGCCGAAATGCTTCAAAAGCTCCTTTGCCAGATTCATGCCGATGTTCGGGAATGCGGAAATGACGTATTCCTGCGCGTCTTTCGTTGACATCTGCTTGCGGTCCGCGTGCGGGGAGAAGTCCTTGCTGTCGTCAGACTGCTCGCGGCGGGCAATCATCTGCAGCAGCGACGCAGTGTCCTTCGCGTCGCGCGTCCTGAGGATCGGAATGCCGTAGCTCACCGCAATCGTGGCGAGCATCCCGCGAATCGCGTTCGGGTGGATGTTCCTGAGCAAGTAGATGTCTTCAATCCCTTCAACAATGAGCACCGGACGCTCGAACTGCTTGCGCATCTCCTTCAGTTGTTCAAGCAATCTTCCATCGATAATGCTCTGCACGAAGTCTTCCGTTGTCTTGAACTCAACGCCGCACCTGCCGGAAAGGATGTAGTCCGCCGTGTTGAGCATTTCGAGCTTGACGTCAAGACCCATTTCGACAAGTTCCTTGACGACGCCGGATGACTTTTCTCGGTAGTCCGCGAAGATTTTTGTCTTTTCCTGAGTGAATGATGAAATTGTCTGCTGCGGCTGCGCCTTGAGCTTCTCACCCATTCCGGTGCGGATGTTCTTCAGCACCTGGTGCATCTGCTTCTCTTTCGTCTTGGCGCTCCACGAGAACGCCTCGTCGCGCGTCCCTTTGGCGACGAGCATCACAACCTTGCCTTTTTCCTGGCGTCCCGTCCGGCCGCGGCGCTGGATGCTCCTGATGGCTGACGGGATGGGCTCGTAGAAAATCACGCTGTCGACGCGTGGAATGTCGAGCCCTTCCTCGGCCACGGACGTCGCGATGAGCACGCTGAACATCCCGTCGCGGAACTGCTGCAGCATCTCAATCTGCTGCTTCTGGCTCAGGCCCGTGGTTTTTTTCTTCGCCTGGCCCACGAAAACCTCAGAGAGGACTTTTCCTTTTTCCAATTCCTGCTTGATGCGCACGGCCGTGTCGCGGTATTGCGTGAAGATGATTATTTTCGCAGTCCTGTTCTGCGCGAGCTCTTCCTGCACGAGCTTTAGCGCTTCCGCCAGCTTGGGGTGCTCGACGTTATGCTCGAAGGCTTTCTGCGTGAGGATGAACGCGCTCTTCCAGTTGAGGTCGTGGATGAGGTTCTTGACCGCCTTTGACTTTCCTGCCTTTCCTTCATCGAAAACCTTGGCGAAGTATTCTTTCAGGGCGGAGACACATTGCGTCTCGAGCAGCTCCAGCGCGTGCTGCACCTTGATGATTTCAGCCGTGAGCGAGACTGATTTCATCACGTTGAAGTCGCGCTCGCCTTCCATCATCTTCTGGCGGAGCTCGGCCTGCAATGCGAGCAGGTCGCGCTTGCTGATGAACTGCACGGACTTGGTGAGGCCGTACTTCTTGATTTCGGAAAGCTTGCCTTTGATGGATTCGGTGAGGTGGTGCTTGATTTGACGGAACGATTCGGGAAGGTCGAGCTTGACCCACTTCACGTCGACTTCCTGGATGTACGGCTTGACGTCCGGGTCGTCATCCGTGCGCACCTCGACGGCGTCGATGAACAAATTCTTGCAGACGTCCTCGACTTTGAGAAGTTCTGCCCCTGGTGATGCGGTGAGCGCGAGAATTTTTGGGAATTTTGCCTTGCGGTTGTACTGTTTCGCGATGAAGACGTAACTGTAGTCGCCCGTGGCGCGGTGGGCCTCGTCAAAAATCATCAGCGAGACATCTTCAAGCGAGATTTTGCTGCCGATGACGTCGTTCTCAAGGCCTTGCGGCGTCGCGAAAACAAGCTGGATGTCCTGCCATTGTGCCGCGCGCTCGTCAGGGGATGTGTCGCCGGTGAAGAGCGCCATCTTTTCTTCCTCGAGCTGGAATGTCTTCTTGAAGCTCTGCAGGTGCTGCTCGGCCAAGGGTTTCGTGGGTGCGAGAAACACGATTTTTGACTCCGGATACATCTTCAGGCGATGGGCTGCGAGCATCATCGCGACAGCCGTCTTGCCCATTCCCGTGGGAAGGACGACAAGCGTGTTCTTTTCCACGCACGTGCTGAGAATGGTTTCTTGGTAAAGGCGCGGCGTGAAATTCCGGAGCATAGCACGGACGGGTCTTTTAAGGTATTAAAAGATTGAGGATATATGTCCAGTGGGAGTGCTAAAACGGCTCCAACCCATAATCGTGGCCCGCGCACAGCGTCTTGAAGTTGTACTGCGTGAGCTTCGCCAGCGAGGCAGGCATCTGCTCCGGAACGCTCGTCGGCAGGTCCGTCCGCCCGATGCCTATGGGGAAAATCGTGTCACCCGAGAACAGGATTTTTTCCTGCGCATACCAGATGCAGATGCTCCCGCGGGTGTGGCCGGGCACCGGGATGACTTCAAGCTCGTTTGGAAGTTCTATTTCTTCAATGGGTGTCAGTGTCGCGTTCTTCAATTTTTCCGCGAGACGTTTGTCCAATACTGCACCATCAGGATTTGCACGGAAGTCCTCAATCTCTGCCCGGCTGGCAACCAACTTTGCGTTCGGAAACAAGTCAAAATTCCCGATGTGGTCGTAATGGAAGTGCGTGAAAATAACGTAATCAATCTTCGAGAAATCAATCACTTTCGCGAGAAACGTCTGCAGTTTGGGCTGGAAGCCGCGGCTGCTCGTGTCGATAATGATTTTCTTTCCCAGGTCGAGATAGAAGACGTTGCTGTCGGCCTTGAGCTTCCAGACGTTCCTGCTAATACTCTGCACCGCGAATGATGTTCCGGTCGTGGACATAGAAGCTCACCGCGATTCCCAGCGCAAACAGCACGATAATAACCTTCCGGTCGGCGTGCTGCAATCCGAGCAGGAAGCCGACAAGAAAGCCGAGCACGATGGTGATGCCGCTCCCTTTCAGGTTCTTGCGCCACCGCCACGTCAATCTCCCGAGCACGGCACCCATTCCGGCCGCGACGACGTACGCGACCCAGGGCGCGTCGATGGAAAACGCGAACAGGAAGCCGAGGATGATGAGGAAAATCGCCCAGAACTCAACCCAGCGCTGCGGAAAGTTCAGGTTGAGCTTGTCCATCAGTGCGACCCCAACTTGCGCTCGATTGACGCGTAGAAAATCAGCCACGTCACCGCGCCGATGGCAAGCGCCCAAATCCAGGAGTAGACGCCGGTGAGCTGGATAAGCATCACGTAGCCGATGACGGCTGCCGCGACGAGGATGTACAACAGCCTTGAGGAGAACAGGATTCTGCTGCCATCCAACGGAGGCAGGGGCAAGAGGTTCCAGCCAGCGAACGTCAGGCTGAAAATGAAGAACATTTCGATGAGATTGGTGAACGGCAGCCAAGGCTGGAGCGTCTTCAGGAATCCGGCCGCGACGATGTTCGCCAGCGGCCCCATCAGCGCAATCATCGCGAAGTCCTTGACATTCGGGCCGTAGCGGAACGAGCCCATTCTTTGGTGAGGTATGATTGAAATGAACGTTCCCGTGACCGCGAGCAGGACGACGTTGCCGTTTGACAGGAGCGTGATGAGGAACGCCGCGCCGACACCATACCACCACACCTTGTGCTCCACCTTGTAGCCCTTGTAGGCCGCCCAGAGGCGCTGGCCCCAATGGTGGATGAAGAGTGTCGAGATGGCAACGATGAACGCCGCAAGGAGGTTGCCGATGCCGACCCAGAGGTCGAACTCGACACCGCCCCATTTGTTCCACGAATACGCAAAGCCGAGAATGAGCGCTGCAAGCCAGAACTCCCTCTTTTCCGGAACGGTGAAGTTCAGCTTCTTCACGCGTTCCCCATACTCGCGGAACTGCATACGGCAGAGTTCAGCTCTTCGATTTAAATACTTTCTGCGGGAGAATGCGTTTCGGGCAGATGCGTGCACCGACAGCGAAAATCTCAGTATTTGCTCCCCGCACGTCCTACCCCTTGACGTTTGTCGTTCTTGCGTCAAAAGATTCAGAGAACACTGCGACAAAACTGCTGGGGACTGTATGTGCTTGGACTCAACGAGCGGGGAAGAACTACTTGGGAGCTTGCTTCGCGGGCGAAACGTCAATCGTGCGGTGATATTTCTTCACTAACGCTTCCATCTCGTCCTCGTGGCCAGCGCCCATCACAGCCATCACATTCTTGCCGGGATTGAGCTTCATCAATACGGCGATGTTGCGCGCCATCACGTCGTTGCGTTCCGAGACGAGCACCTTGTAGACGTTCGGGTAGCGCCGCTTCACGCGGCCGATGAGCTTCGCGATGACCTTCTCAGACGGCACGGTGCGCAGGTCAAAGTCGAACTCCTTGCGCTTGAACACGCCCGTGATTATATCGACGAAAAACCGCCAGCGCTCCCGCCACGTCAGAGTCTGCGAGAACCGCCTGAGCGTGATTGAGATTTCCTGGTCGACGAGCGCAATCGGGATTTTCTTCTGGCGCGCGATTCTGACGGCCGTGAGCATCTCCTGGCCGGGCGAGACGCCGACGTGCTGGCCGAGCTTCTTCTCCGCCCACGCGCCGAACTGCGCGAACAGCCAGCCCTTCACGCCCACATGCCTGATATCCCTGAAGGACAGTTTCCGCTTGCCGGGGTGCAACAAGTGGTGCAACCGGCCGCGGTCGAGCTCCAACGCGATGATATTGGGCTTGATTTCCTCGATTGTCCGGGCTACCTCGTCAACGCTCTCCTTGGCGATGTGCGATGTCCCGACAATAACCAGGTTTTCCATGCGTATGCTGTGCACGCAAAAACTTTAAATACTTACCCTTGCAAAAATCGCGTACCCGCTAAGGAGGAATGACGATGCTCAAGATGAAGAAAATTACGGAAAGCTATGATATGAAGGTATTTACCGATTCTGGAGACTACTTCGGTGACATTGAGGAAGCGATGCTCACCGCCACGAAAGTGTATGGCTGGAGGGTCCGCGCCACGAAGAACTCGTTCCTGTCCAAGGTCCTCGGGTCCGCGAAGGGCGTCGTTGTCCCGCACCAGCTCGTGAAGGCAGTCGGCGACATCATGATCATTTCCAAGACCGCCGTGCCTTCGTACTCCGGCGAAGACGCGGAAGAAGCGTAATTGTTTTTTATTGCTCTTTTTCTCAGATTTGTACGCATACCAACTACAGCTTCTGTAAAGAATATTCCCAGGCTCTCCACGTAGCTCTTTCCCAGGGCTATTTTCGCGTGCGTTCTTGCAACATTCGACAACGCAACGACAAAACTGCTTTGGGCGAGAAATGCGGGAAGTGCCACGAGGAGGGCGAGGCGTGGGTACTTTTTTATACGATAACTTTCGCACGTGAACCAACGCACCGTTCGTTCAATGGTAGGATAGGAGCTTCCCAAGCTTCGGACGCGAGTTCGATTCTCGCACGGTGCATCTATCCGGCAGCCTCAACCGTCAAGAACAACGATTCCAATCCCGTCTTCAGCGCCTTTCTCTCAGTGATTTTCTCGTGCGTGTGCGGGAAAATAATCCAACGCTTGTCCGTGCTCGATTCCGGATTCGCGAAAATGATTGAGAGCCGCGGATACTTGATGAGTTCGGGCCACGCCTGAATCACGACATCAAGGTTCTTGCGCGTGTTCAAAACGACAAGGCAGGCGTTCAGGTCTGGCTGCATTTTCGCCAGGAGCACGTTGATGTCTTCGAGGTGCGGCACGACGAGAAAGTGCTGGGTGGCGTCCTTGCGGATCACCGAGAGCGTCCAGCCGGCCTCGTTCTTCGTGATGCTTTGGATGTTCCGGGTGAGCAAATCCTTGTTCCGGACATAATGTTCGGTCCATTCGGTCAGGGCTTCGGGAGTCACCTGGTTTTCGCGTTTCCGCGCATTAATAAGCTTTTCGAACCAGTACGTCAAAACACAACCAGTATACGAAAACGTAACATTTATATACTGCGTAACTCTCGAAAAGTCACATCATTATCAGTATTGAGAAAGAGGGTGAAACGAATGGCAGCAGACGGCGACGCAGTCATGAAAAAAATGGTGAACGCGCTTGCGCAAAGCAGCGACAAGATTCTGAAACAGGACAACACCGACAACTTCAAGCGGCTTGTCCCCAGCCTCATCGACAAAGGGCTTGACAACATCAACCTGAATATGTTCTCCGAGGACATGCGCCTCGGCCTCCTCAACGCGATGGGCGACGAGTACGCGCGCAAGGGCAAGCTCCCTGAGGCCATCAAGGCGTTCATCCTCGCGGGCAACAAGGCAAAGCTCGTCGACATCGGCGCGGACTACGAGCGCGTCGGCCTCTTCAGCAACGCAATCGACGCCTACCGGCTCGCGGACTCCACGGACAAGCTCCTCAAGATCGGCAACAAGTGCCTCGACGACGGCCGCATCGCGGACGCAATCAAGGCGTACCGGCTCATCGGCAACGTCGACAAGCTCGTCAAAGTCGGCGACGACTGCCTCAGCAAGGGCAAGTGGGACTATGCCATCGAAGTCTACTCAGCCATCGGCAACAAGGTCAAGCTCGCGCAAGTGGGCGACAAGTGCCTGCAGGAAAACCAGATTGGCTACGCCGCCAAGGCCTATGAGATGTCCGGCGACACCGACAAGCTGAACGTGTTGGGAGACACGTGCCTCCGGCAGGGACTGCTGAGCACCGCGCTCCAGGCATACACGCTCGCGGGCAACCAAGTGATGCTACAGTTCATCAAGGAAAACTTCAAGTGATATGGAAAAGTGCCATAAGCACAGCAAGGAAATCGTCGGCGGCTGCATGTGGTGCAGCAAGCGGCTTTGCGAGTTCTGCATCGCGCGTAAGGAAGGCCTGAAGCTGTACTGCGAAAACTGCGCACAGCAGCTCGGCCCCCCGAGGAGAACCCTGCCCAAGGTGGAAACCAAGCAGGCACCGGTCGAGCGCGAGGTCGAGCCCATCCGGCGCAAGCTGCCGAAGATGGACAAGGACGGCTATTTTGATTTCACGAGGGTGCGCCAATGAACGTCAACGAAATCGCGAAGATGAACCAGCTGATGAAGGAGCTGCAGAAGCACGGCATCGCCCAGACCGCGCCCGAGGCCTTCCAGCAGGCCAAGGAAATCGTCGGCGAAGAGCCGCAGAAGAAAGTCATAACAATCAACGAGGAGGGAGTCGAGGTGGAAACAGCAACCGTTCCGGGCAGCGCGCTCATCGAGAGCCGCGTCAACCTGATGCTTGACATGCACAGCAAGAAGATAGACTCGCAGTTCCTCACGATGCGCGACACCATTTCCGCGCTCGCGATGGAAATCGAGAAGCTCAAATTCGAGCTCAAGAAGTTCTCCGACACCAAGGCGCACAAGGTCGTCCAGGTCGTGCAGGAGACGCAGAAGTCCCTCAAGACCGAAGACAAGACCCCGCACCCGCGGCAGGGCAACTTCCAGCCGGGCGACGTGGCCATCGACAAGATGTTCTACTTCGGGCACAAGTAGGAGTTTTCCTTGTTTTCTTCCCAATTCCAGGGTCTCCGCACGCTCAACCCCGGGGCGTTTGTCGCGTTCGCAACTCAAGAAGCGGACGCAACGACAAAACTACAGGGGACTGCACGAGCGGGGACGACTGCCATCCCGCCAGCCATAACATTTAAAAGCCGTCACGAAGGCATTCCTCTTATCCACGCGAGGGTGCCGGAGTGGCCAAACGGGTTCGCCTCAAGAGCGAATGGCTTAGCGCCTACGCAGGTTCGAATCCTGCCCCTCGCATCCATCCCGCGGAGCACCCAATGACTCCCCAACAAACTTCTCCGTTCCCCAAAGGCGTCGAAATCATTCCCGTCGGAGGCACGGGAGAGGTCGGACGCAACATGACAGCCGTGCGCGTCGACGATGAAGTCTTCCTCTTTGACATGGGCCTGCATATGCCCAACTACATCAAGTACACCGAGGAGGACATCTCCGACCTCAGCAAGCTCAGCACGGAAGCGCTGCGCAAGGCGGGCGCGATTCCCGACGACAACGTCATCAAGCACCTGCGCAAGAACGTCAAGGCGATTTTCCTCGGCCACGGGCACCTCGACCACATCGGCGCGGTCCCGTTCGTCGCGCAGCACTACAACGCGCCCATCATCGGCAGCCCTTACACCATCCAGGTCCTCAAGACGATTCTCAAGGACGAAAAAATCCAGCTCAAGAACAGGCTCGAGACGCTCTCGCCCAACAGCACGCGCAAAATCACCAAGAACGTCACCGTGGAATTCGTGCACATCACGCACAGCATCCCGCAAAGCGTGCTCGTGGCGCTGCACACCAAGTACGGCATCATCCTGTACGCAACGGACTTCAAATTCGACAACAACCCCATCCTCGGCAAGCCGCCGCACTATGAGGGGCTGAAGAAGCTCGGCGACAAGGGTATCCTCGTCTCGATGATTGACTGCCTCTATGTCACCAAACCCGGCAAGATGCCGTCCGAAGCCGTCGCACGGGAGATGCTCCGCGACGCGATGCTCGGCGTGGACAACAGCAAGCACGCATTGGTCGTCACCACGTTCAGCAGCCACATCGCGCGGCTGAAGAGCATCACGGAATTCGGCAGGCAGACCAAGCGCAAAATCCTCTTCATGGGCAGGAGCCTCGCGAAATACTCCCAGGCAGCCGAGGACATCGACCTCATCCACTTCACCAAGCACGGCGTCGACATCATGAAATACGGCAACCAGGTGAAGCGCAAGTTCCGCGAAATCACCAAGCGCGGCAAGGAGAAATTCCTGCTCGTGGTCACGGGCCACCAGGGCGAGCCCAAGAGCATGCTCGCCAAGATGATCAACCGCAAGTTCGACTTCCGGTTCGACAGCGACGACCACGTGATTTTCTCGTCATCCGTCATCCCCGTCGAGCCGAACATGTCCTACCGCAAGGCCATCGAGCAGCAGCTCCAGCGCGAGGGCGTCAGGTTCTACACCGACATCCACTGCTCCGGGCACGCGGCGCGCGAGGACATCCGCGAATTCCTCAAGCTCACGCGGCCCCGGCACGCCATCCCGACGCACGCGGAGCCGAACAAGGTGGACAGCTTCGTCCAGCTCTGGAATGAGATGGGGCTGCCGCCGAAGAACGCCCACGTCCTGAAGCCAGGACAGAAGCTCAAGCTGGTGTAACTACAGAATAATAATTCTTATAAAGGAATTGCAAGTCAAACCGCTTAGATAAATGGGGGTTAACATATGGTCAAACTCGTACTTGCAGACGCATCTTACCTGAAAGACAGCATTTCCGTCATCTCAGAGCTCGTCAACGAGGCCCGTTTCAAAATCACGAAGGACTCCATCGAGCTCATCGCGATGGATCCCGCCAACGTGGCGATGGTCATCTACAAGCTTCTCTCAAGCTGCTTCACCGAATATGAAGTCGCAAAGGACCAGGACATCGCCATCAACCTCGCAAGCCTCAAGCAGGTGCTCAAGCGCGCGTCTCCCAGTGACGTCCTGACGCTGGAAATCACGCCCGAGAACAAGCTGCTCATCCAGCTCAAGAGCAACACGACGCGAACATTCCAGCTGCCCATCATCGATATCGAGGAAGAGGAGCAGCGCGTCCCCAATCGCGCGTTCCCGGTCAACGTCACGACGTCAAGCACGGTCCTGAACGACGCGATTTCCGACGTCGACATCGTCACCG
>Ga0073934_10004753_pt1 | contig 22004 bp, 17 predicted proteins | sample LarsenN4metaG_FD_76834 | JGI IMG/M metagenome (GOLD analysis project Ga0073934, IMG submission 76834) | Hot spring sediment bacterial and archeal communities from British Columbia, Canada, to study Microbial Dark Matter (Phase II) - Larsen... ...
GCGTTGTTTCTACGACGCGCCGCGCGCCCGGCCGGATCCACCCCGGCAGAGTTCTCGCAGCATGGACGCCCGGGATCGTATCCCAGCCGGATCGGACACGAGATTCGTCATCCCGGCGACGGTTCCGTGCCCGGCGGCGCTCAACGGAGGAAGAGACGTGAAACGATCGATTGTCGCACTCGTCACCATCACTGCCCTGTCGGGAGCGGCCTGCGGCGGCGGTGAGGCGGCCCCGCAAGCGGCGCCGCTCGAGCCTGCTCTCTCGTCTGCTGGCACTGCCGAGCCGGCGAATCGTCCGCTTGCGACTCCGCCGGCAGCCGAGCCGGCGCGCCCGGCAGCCCGATCCACGGCGGCTCGACCTGCGCCTTCGCCGGCGCGGGCGCGCCCGGAGCGAGCCCGCCCCGAAGCCCCTCCGAATGCGGCCGAGACACCCGAGTATCGTGAGGTCGTGGTCCCATCCGGTACGGCACTGCCGCTCGAGCTTCGGTCGGCGGTGGCTTCCGACATCAGCCAGGTCGAGGATGCCGTCCGAGCGGCGCTCCGCGAACCGCTCGTGATCGACGGTCGCGAGCTCCTGCCGCGGGGCACCGAAATTGTCGGCTCGGTCATCGCGGCCGAACGCGCCGGCCGGATCAAGGGGCGCGCGCGGGTGGCTTTACGGTTCGCCAGCCTGCGGCACGACGGCGAGGTCTACCGTCTGGAAACCGAGCCGATCGAACGGCTCGCGGAGGCGACGAAAGGTGAGGACGCGACCAGGGTCGGTGTCGGCGCGGGCGCCGGCGCGGCAATCGGCGCGCTGCTCGGAGGGGGCAAGGGGGCCGCGAAGGGCGCGCTCATCGGGGCCGCGGCCGGAACCGGCGCGGTGATGGCGACGCGCGGCAAGGACGTGCGGCTGGAGCCTGGCGAACCAATTGACGCACGTCTCACGGCGCCGCTGAAACTGCTCGTTCGATGAGTTCTTCACTCTGACGAATCGTTCCCGTCACGGACTGGATCGACGCCCTCGCGGCGTTGTCATCCAGTCCGTCAACGCACGATCCGTCTCTCCGCGTCAGCCGGCTCGCCAGCGCTGCGCTCGACCTCTCCTCTTCCCTACTCCTCGGTCGGCGACCCTTTGAGCAGCGGTTCGAACGACGGCGTGTCGGCGCCGTTCTCGGTGCAGACCGCGTAGGTTCCCTCCCCGGCCGCATACATCGCGACCCCGGCGTACTCCCCCTTCTTGTTCAGCACGAAGAAGCGGATGTTGAACGCCGGCTCGGCCCGTGCGTTCAGGAGCCGCTTCTCGACCGTGTTGGCCTTGATGCGCCGCAGTCCTTCGAGCCCGGCGTCTTTCGGGTGCATGCCGCGCCGCATGTTCTCGACGATGAGGAACGACGTCAGGTTGTAGAGATTGGCCTCGCCGCGCCCGGTCGAGCCGGCCGCGCCCACGTCGTTGTCCACGTACAGACCGGCGCCGAGGATGGGCGAATCGCCGGCACGCCCCGGGATCTTCCAGGCCAGCCCACTTGTCGTCGTCACGCCGCAGATGTCGCCGTTCGGGCCGATGCCGTCGCAGTTGATCGTGCCCCAGAAGCTTCCTTCCGGAATGAGCCCTTCACGTACCATCTGGAGCGCTGCCTGATACCCGGCCTCTCCCCGCTTGCGCGGATCGAGGTAGTGCTCGGGGTCGCTGCGCCGCTTCCACTCGAGCCAGAGCTGCCTCGATTTGTCGGTGTTCAGGTCGGGCTCGATGGTGAAGCCCATGGCGCGGGCGAAGTCCTGTGCGCCTTTGCCAACCAGCAGGTGGTGGTCGGTGTAGTCCATCACCGCTCTGGCCACACGCGACGGCGTGCGGACGCCTTCCAGCGCTGCCACGCCGCCCGCGCGCTTCCTCGGCCCGTGCATGCAACACGCGTCGAGCTGCACGACCCCTTCGGCGTTCGGCAGCCCCCCGTATCCGATGCCGGTCTCCTCGGGATCCAGCTCGGGAATGTTCACGCCGGCAATCAACGCGTCGAGCACGTCGGCGCCGCTCGCGATCATCGAGAAGGCCTTTTCGACGCAATTCTGCGGGCCGCCGTTACGGAACCTGGCGCCGCTCAGGTCGGCGATGACGACCGGCTTCACGGTGCGCCGGGTCAGCACCGTTGGCGCCTGGCCGAATGCCGGCGCCGCCGCCGCCGCCGCGACGCCGGACAATCCCGCCACGAAGCGACGACGTGTGATGTTCGCGGTCATGTGATCCTCGTTCGTCAGGCTGTCTGGAGCCAGCCGGCAGGCTCCCTCTAAGGGGTCAGGCGGACCACTTCACCTGTACCTGGTGACGTGGCGTGGTTCGTTATGTAGATCGCGCCGTCACGCCCAATCGCGATGCCGCCTGGCGACTCGAGGCCAGCCGAGGCCAGGGTCGTGCGGGTCCCGTCGCGCGCCACTCTGATCAACGCGCCGGTCGGATCGCCCGAGAGCAGACCGTTTGCGGCGATCTCGAGCACGTAGAGCGAGCCATCGGGACCGAACGCGATATCGATGATGTTCGTGAAGCCATCCGCGTGCAGGGTTGGTGCACCTCCGGACGCGGGCACGCGGTACACCCGGGCGCCGCCGGGCGGAAATGGAAAACCGGTCAGTTGGCCCACGTAATACGCACCGTCGGGCCCCCGCACGACCGTCGTCGGCACCGCCTGCATGGGTATCATCGCCGGGGGCGGAGCGAACGGATGTGGGACCAAGCGCACCGGGAAGACTGCCAGCGTCGAGATGGTGCCGTCAGCGGCGACCTCGATCAGTGAGTTGCCGCCGGCATCGGTCACGACGTTGCGCCCGGGCAGCGACGCCAGGCCGTACGGGTTGGAGTCGACGGCGCCGGCATCGGGGTTGGCCGCTGCTTCGTAGCCGGACACGTCGGGACCCCACGTGGTGCTGCCGTTCGGTTGGACGCGCAGGAGCCGGCCGAATCTGGCGCCGGCTACGCCCAGAGCAGCTCGCACGGTGGGATCGTTCCCGAGGCCGATGGTCACCGAGCCGTTTCCGGCTCCCTGGAAATCGACGTCGTGCGGACCGGTCGCGCGGTGACCTGCCACCGGCGACGATGGCGGCGGTGCCAGCGACGGCAGACCGCTGACGAGACGCGACTGGTGAGGATCGGCCGCCACCGACGTGACACGCGTCAGCGCGCCGGTTGGTCCGTAACAGACCGCGCCCTCTGCGCCCTGCACGCAGGGGCCGTCACCGCCACGGCCCGCCTCGGCCACGTAGAGCGATCCGTCGGGCGCGAAGGCCAGTCCTCGCGGGTTGTCCAGACCCGTGGCAACGACGGCCCAATCCGTTTGCGCGCGCAGCGGCGCGACCGAAGACGGCAGACTATATGCGGCAAGGCCGGCAAGACCGGCGAGAACGGTCAGACGGGATGTACGCATGACGGCCTCCGGAGGTGAGCAGCGCATCCTATCCCATTCACGCGCGCTGCGCGAGCACTGAAGCTGAGCTGCCCCGGTTTCCGCCGAAGCCGCAGTGAGAGCTCGGTGCAGGCTCGCGCATCCGGCCGAGTCCCAGAAGCGTGGGAACAGCGACGGGCCGGTACGCCGGCCGGCACATGAGCGACGGCTTCGGACGCGGGCTCCACCATGAGGTGGAGCCCGCACGAGGCTACTGGGTTGGATTCGTAGGTTTTGCCGGTGGCGGCGTCGGTTTCCTGGTGGGGTCGACGGGCTCGAGCTTTTCCCGCTTCAGCGCCGCGTTCAGCCGCTGCAGCTCGCGCGCGAGCACGGCTTCCTTCTGTTTCAGCTGCTTGTCGAGCCCGCCCGAGAGCTCGTCGAAAACGGTGTAGCTCTGGTCTGTCGGCTTGCTGTCGGCCGATTCGACCACCCCGGCCAGCGCCGCGATCTTGTTGTTCAGTTTGATCGGATAGTTCAGCGGGTCCTGGCTGCTGCGGTTCCGGACCTGGTAGATCTCTTCTTCCACCGCGGTCAGCGGCTTCATCAGGCCGTCGGCGATGGCCTGGATCTCCTTGCGCCGCCGCTCCGGCACCTTGGCGAGGCGGTCGTTCACCTGCTCGCGTACCGACCGAATCTGGATCACCGCCTGGTTCGCCTCGGTGACCTTGTCGCGTACGCGCGCAGACAGTTTGAACTGCTCCTGCAGGTCGGCCTCGGTAATCCCCTGCGCCCGGAGCCGGGGGTCGATGCCAATCGTGAACGGCTTCGTCACGGACTGTCCGTTCGCGGTGACCCGTACGCTGTACTGCCCCGGAGGCGACGCGGGACCGCGCTGCGGCGCCGCCGCCCACATAATCATGCCCGGGAACGTCACAGCGCCCTCCTGGCGCAGATCCCAGGTGAAGCGGTTCATCCCTTTCTTCGTTCCGACGCGCGGCGGTGGACCGCCAAAGAAGAAGTCGGACTCGCCGCGCTCCGGCTCCTTGTCGGTCGGCTTGCCGGTGAAGGTGCGCAGCACGGCGCCCGCGGCGTCGAGGATCTCGATGCGGACCTCGTCGGCATCCTTGCCCAGGTAGTAGTCGAACGCGACGTTCCGGTCGAAGCCGCGGAGCGGATTGTTCGGCGTGAAGAGGTGCAGCGTCGAGGTCGTCAGCTGCGGGTTGGCTTCGCGCAGCACGGCGATATCGTCCAGGATGTAGAACCCGCGCCCATGGGTGCCGATGACCAGGTCCCGCTCGTGCACCGCGATGCCATGCACGGGGGTCACCGGCAGATTCAGCCGCAGCGACTGCCAGTTCGCGCCATCGTCGAACGAGATGTACATCCCGTTCTCCATGCCCAGGTAAAGAAGCCCGCGGCGCTTGATGTCCTCACGGATCGCACGCGGGAAGTCGTTCCCCGGCAGACCGTTGACGATCTTGGTCCACGTGCGGCCGAAGTCGGCCGTCTTGTACACGTACGGTTTCCGGTCGTCGCGCTGGTACCGGTTCGCCACCAGGTAGGCGACGCCGTTCTGGTGCGGCGACGCTTCGATGAGGCTGATGCGCGCGAAGTCCGGCAGGTCGGGCGGGGTCACGCGCTGCCAGCTCTTGCCGCCGTCTCTCGTCACGTGCACGTAGCCGTCGTCGCTGCCCGTCCAGAGCGTATTCACGTCCTGGAACGACGGCGCGATCGTGAACACGGTCGCGTACGTCTCGACACCGGTCTGGTCCTTCGTGATCGGACCGCCCGAGGGGCCCATCGTCGCCGGATCCGCGCGCGTGAGGTCCGGGCTGATCTTCTCCCAGCTCTGGCCGCCGTTCGTGGTTCTGAACACGTGCTGGGACGACGTGTACAGGATCTTCGGATCGACCGGCGAGAAGACGATGGGGTACGTCCACTGGAAGCGCTCCCTGATATCGGCGGACGAATGCCCCATCGGGTTGTTCGGATAGACGTTCACGAGCCGGCGCTGTCCGGTCGATCGGTCGAGCCGAGTCATCAGGCCGCCGTAGCTGCCCGCGTAGAAGATGTCTGGATTGTTCGGATCGCTCGCGATGTAGCCGCTTTCGCCCCCTCCTGGCGAGTAGAAGATGGGGGGCAGGCTCCCCTCGCCCGCGCCCGGGTTGCTCTCGCTCCCGACGCACGCGGTCGAGTTGTCCTGCTGCGCCCCGCAGACGTGGTACGGCACGTGGCGCGTGAGGAACACGTTGTAGAACTGCGCGGTCGGATAGTCCTGGCTCGACCAGGTGCGTCCGCCGTTCACGCTCACATTCGCGCCGCCGTCGTTGCCTTCGATCATCCGATTGCTGTCATTCGAGGCAATCCACAGGTCGTGGTTGTCGCCGTGCGGCGGCCGGAGCTGCGTCGGGAAGGTCTTTCCGCCATCATCGCTGCGCCAGAACTGGACGTTCAGCACGTAGACCCGGTCCTTGATCACCGGGTCGGCGATGATGTGCGTGTAGTAGAACGCGCGCTGACGCAGCTTTCGATCGTCGTCGCCCTTCCGCCAGGTGGCGCCGGCGTCGTCCGAGATGTACACGCCGCCCGCCAGCTCGTTCTCGATGATCGCGTAGACGCGGTTGCCGTCCGCGCCGGACACGCTCACGCCCAGCTTGCCCCACAGTCCCGTGGGGAGGCCGGGGTTCCGGGTGATCTCGGTCCACGTGCTGCCGCCGTCGGTGGATTTGAACAGGCCGCCCCCAGGGCCGCCGCTCTCCATCGAATGAGGCGTGCGGTACACCTGCCAGAGGCCCGCGTACATGACGTCGGGATTCTTCGGATCGAGCGAGAGGTCGATCGCACCGGTCTCCTCGTTCCGGTACAGCACGCGCTCCCAGGACTTGCCGCCGTCGCGGGACCGGAACACGCCGCGCTCCGGATTCGGACCGTATGCATGCCCGAGCACCGCCGCGAAGACGATGTCGGGATTGGTCGGGTGAATGCGGATCTTGCTGACGGTTTCCGTGTTGCCCAGGCCGACGTGCTGCCAGGTCTTCCCTGCATCCGTGGACTTGTAGATGCCGTCTCCCTGGATGATGTTGCCGCGGAAGCAGCTCTCCCCCATCCCGGCGTAGACGATGTCGGGATTCGAGGGGGCGACGGCAATGGCGCCGACCGAGGAGGTGCGGAAGTGCTCGTCGCTCACGGGGCGCCACGTATGCCCGTAGTCGTCGGACTTCCACACGCCGCCGCCGACCGCCCCGAAGAAGTACTCGTTGGGCCGCGCCGTCGATCCGGCGACCGCGATCGATCGGCCGCCGCGATCGGGACCGATGCTGCGCCAGCGCATCCCGGCGTAGATGGAGGGATCGATCGTAGGCGAGGCCTGCGCTTGCGCGCCGTCCGCCGCTGTGGTCTGGGTCGCGCCGCCCGGTTGGAGAGCGACGAGCGCCAGCACGAGGAACAGATGTTTACAAATTCGCATCATGCGCTCCATCTCGTACGAAGTCCGGCGTCCAGGCAGGGCCCGGGGCCAAATGAAAGAATGGCGAATTGTACTGACCCACTCTGCACCATGACAAGGCGCGTCATCCCGCGTGTGTCATGAAATTCAACACGCTGTGCGACTCTGAGCCATATCCGAGCATTCCAGTCGGACCGATATGCGATCGGTGCCGTGTCCCCCGCGGCGTCAAGGAGACCCCTCTACGTGGCTGGTGCCTGGATTGATACGCTTCTTTCCCGTTTTGGCGCGTTGGGCGGCGGCGAGCTGGTGCTCGAGTCGGGCTCGCCCGTGCGCATCGCCAACGGCACGGGCCGTCGAGATCTCACGACGCGCACGCTGACCGGACAGGACATTCTCGCGGTCATTGGCCCGATCGCGCCGGCTGATGCCCTCCAGCGCGTCGCCGCGAACGCTCCGGTGGAGTTTGCCTACGCCGTGGCGGGCGTCGGCGAGTTCCGCGTGGCCGTCAGCGGCAATCCCGACTCGCTGGCCGTGACCGTGGTGCCCGCCGGCGCGGCACGCGGCGTCTCGGCGCCGGCCGGCGTCCCGCCGCCGGTGGAAGCGGCCCCGGCTCCGGCCGCGTCAGCGCCGGCTTTGAGCCGCCCGGCGCAGCCGCATCGGCCGCACGACGCGCACTCCCCGTCGTCGCAGGCGACGCACGTCGGGCCCGCGCCCATCGATTCGCTGTTTCAGGCAATGTGCAACCAGAAGGCGTCGGACCTGCACCTGTGCGTCGGCATGCCCCCGCTCATTCGCAAGGACGGTTCGATCCAGCCGCTCGATCCGGCGGCGCCCCCGCTCGATCCGGAGGGGATCGTGTCGCTGCTCGAGCCGATCATGCCGACGAAGAACCGGGAGGAGTTCGCGCGCCGGCACGATACCGACTTCGCCTACGAGATTTCAGGCCTCGGGCGCTTCCGCGCGAACATTTTCATGGACCGGAAGGGGCGCGGCGCGGTGTTTCGGGTGATTCCGTCGAAGATCCTCACGGCGGAGGACCTCGGGCTCTCGCAGGCAATCCTTCAGCTCTGCCGGTTGAACAAAGGGCTCGTGCTGGTCACCGGCCCCACCGGCTCCGGGAAGTCCACGACGCTCTGCGCGATGGTCGACTACATCAACCGGACGCGCGACGACCACATCATCACCATCGAGGATCCGATCGAGTTCGTGCACGAGAACAAGAAGTGTCTGATCAACCAGCGGGAGGTCCACACGCATACGCAGTCGTTCAAGGACGCGCTGCGGGCCGCGTTGCGCGAGGACCCCGACATCCTGCTGGTGGGCGAGATGCGCGACCTCGAGACCGTTGCGATCGCCATCGAGACGGCCGAGACCGGGCACCTGGTCTTCGGCACGCTTCACACGACGACGGCCGCATCGACGGTCGATCGCGTGATCGACCAGTTCCCCACCGATCGACAGGCGCAGATCCGGATCATGCTGTCGGAGTCGCTCAAAGGCGTGATCGCCCAGACGCTCTGCAAGAAGATCGGCGGCGGCCGGGTGGCGGCGCTCGAGGTGCTCATCGTCACGAGCGCCGTCAGCAACCTGATTCGCGAAGGGAAGACGTTCCAGCTTCCTTCGATGATGCAGGTCGGCAAGGCGCAAGGGATGGTGTCGCTCAACGATGCGCTCATGGATCTGGTGGCGAAGAAGCTCGTCGAGCCCCAGGAGGCGTACTCGAAGGCGGTCGACAAAGCGAACTTCGAAGCGCTGCTCAAGCGTGCCGGCATCGACACGAAATTCGTCACCGGCGGCTAGACTAGCCGGGGAGCCGTTCGGGTCCAGGATTGGTCCGCAACACCACACGTTGCGGCCGGGCACTCCATTCGGCGCCGCTACTCCAGGCGGAACCACACTTTCAACGTGACCTGCCACTGTGTGACGCGGTCGCCCTCGATGCTGCCGCGTGTCTCCAGCACTTCGAACCAGCGCATCAACCGGACGGTCGCGCCCGCTTTCGCGATGGCACTCTGTACCGCGTCTTCGATGCTCGTGCTGCTCGTGCCCGCCAGTTCGATGGTCTTGTAAATGTGATCGGCCATCCCGCGATTATGCCGGAATCGCACGGCACGCCGCGTATAATCCCGTCCGTTTCGCCCAGCCGCGGAATGGGCTCCAGTGCCCGGCCGCTGACACCGTTGTGATGGTGAACTGAAAGGACCGTCATGTCCCCCTGCGCTCGTCTTGTCGTGATCGCGTCGTTCTGTCTCGCCGTCGGAGACCCGACCGGTTCCACTCGCCCCGCCGCCCTGCGCGCCCAGGAGGCGCGGAACGAGTGGGACACGACGAAGGCCCGCGGCGCCACCCGGGAGATCGATTTCACGGTTTCAGAAGGCACGTGGATGTCGGCGAGCACCACGCCCGACGGCCAGTGGATCGTCTTCGACCTGCTGGCGCACATCTATCGCGTGCCCGCCGCCGGCGGCGAGGCCGAGTGCCTCACTCAGGACAGCGGCGTCGCCCTGAACTTCCATCCACGGGTCTCGCCGGACGGACGCACCATCGCATTCGTGTCCGACCGCAAGGGGCAGAACAACCTCTGGCTGATGGACATCGATGGACGAAATCCCCGGCCGGTGTTCGCTTCGCTCGACGTCCGCGTCTTCGAACCGGCCTGGTCGCCCGACGGCAACTGGATCGTGGTCCGACGGCAGGAGCTCTCCGACAACCCGCAGCCGGCGGCCGGCATCTGGATGTACCACCGGCACGGCGGCAGCGGCATCGAGCTGGTCGGACGCGAAGCCCGCGGTGCGGCGTGGCCGACGTTCTCGCCCGACGGGCGCTACGTCTACTTCCATCAGGGAGTCGGCTCCCCGCCGGTGTCGGGGCGCGCCGACTTCCTTTCGGGCGCGTTCCAGGTGAAGCGCGTCCGGATCGAAGACGGCCATGTCGAAGATGTCACGTCAGGACTGGCCGGCCAGCGGAGCCGCACGTCGAACGGAGGGGCCATCGCCGCGGAGCTGTCGCCCGACGGCCGATTCATGACCTTCGCGCGGCGCATGTTCGACGAGGTGATCGAGTACAAGGGGCACAAGTTCGGTCCTCGCACCGCCCTGTGGATTCGGGACAACCAGTCCGGCGGCGAGCGCGTGCTCCTCGATCCCATTGAAATGGACATGGCGGAGGGCATGAAGACATGGCGCGTCCTTCCGGGTTACCACTGGTCGCGGGACGGGCGATCCATCGTCCTTTCGCAGGGCGGCAGGCTGAAGCGGCTCGACGTGCGGTCGGGATCGGTGGCCGACATTCCGTTCACCGCTCGCGTCAAACGAACGATCTCCGAGATGGCCTACAAGCCGCTCGATCTCACCGACGGTCCGGTCGACGTGAAGTTCGCCCGGTGGCACACAGCCTCGCCCGACGGGAGAACGCTCGCGTTCCAAGCCGTGGGCCGCATCTGGCTCATGGACCTTCCGGCCGGCACTCCACGGCGCCTCACGCCAGATTCGTTCGCGCCGTTCGAGTTCGCGCCCGCCTGGTCGCCCGATGGACGATCGATTGCGTTTACGACATGGGACGACTCCGAGCGCGGGGCGCTCTGGACGGTTCCGGCAACGGGGGGTGCGCCCCGCCGCCTCACCGAGGATCCGGGTGAATACCTGCAGCCCACCTGGACGCCTGACGGTCGCGAGATCGTCGTCTCGCGAGGATCGGGAGAGACCGCGCGCGGGCGCACGCTCGATGCCAACGCCTGGTTCGATCTCGTTCGCGTTCCGGCCGCGGGGGGCGCCCCGGTGGAGATCACGCGCGTGGACACTCCCGGCGGCACCGGTCGGGCGCAGATCGTGCGCGCGTCGTTTGCCGCCACCCCGGCCGGGACGCGCCTGTTCTTCCACGAAGAAGTCGAGCAGACCGGCGCCGGCGCGGGAGCGAGCCCGAGCGTCTACGAACTGAAATCGATCCGCCTGGACGGCCTCGACGAACGGGTGCACCTGCGCTTCCCGTATGCCGACGAGATCGCCGTTTCACCGGACGGCCAGTGGGTGGCGTTTCAGGAAGGGGACAACGTCTACCTCACCGGTCTGCCGCTGCACGGCACCGGCAAGGAGCCGCTGAAGCTCGAGAAGCGGCGTGGAAAGATCTTCGTCGAGACCGTGAGCCGCGAAGGAGGGATGTTCCCGCGCTGGCGCAGCGCGACGCTGGTGGAGTACGGCAGCGGTCCGTTCTACTTCACGTACGACATCGCCACGAAGAAGACCGACAAGGCGACGATTCGCCTGACCGTGCCGCGGCGCCTCGCGACCGGCTCGGTGGCGCTCACCAACGCGCGGATCCTGACGATGGAGAGCCGTAAGGTGATCGAGCGCGGCACGCTCGTCACCAGAGGCGGCCGCATCGCCTGCGTCGGCCAGTGCAGCACGGCGGGGGTGGATCGGGTCATCGACGCGCGCGGCAAGACGATCGTGCCGGGCTTCATCGACATGCACGCGCACCACTATCGGCAGTCGGCCGGCGTCACCCCGGCGAACAATTACGAGAACGCCGTGTATCTCGCCTATGGCGTGACGACCAACCTGGACAACTCCATGTGGTCCGAGAACGTCTTTCCGACCGCCGAACTGGTCGAAGCCGGCCTGACGCTCGGCCCGCGGGCGTTCAGCACGGGCGACCCGCTCTACCGGGGCGACGGAACGCGGCAGAACGAGATCAGCAGCTACGAAGTGGCCGAGCAGAACATCGCGCGGCTGCAGTCCTGGGGCGCCGTTTCGATCAAGCAGTACCTGCAGCCGCGGCGCGCGCAGCGTCAGTGGATTTCGGACATCGCGCGCCGGCGCGGGCTGATGGTCACCGCCGAAGGAGACTCGCTCGAGTACAACCTGTCCATGATCATGGACGGGCAGACGGCGTGGGAGCATCCGCTCTCGTACGCTCCGCTCTATGCGGACGCCACGACCTTCTTCGGCCTGGCACGAGCCGTCTACTCGCCGACGTTCGTCGTGGGAGGGCCGGCGGCCTGGAACGAGGAGTTCTTCTGGCAGGAAGGCGAGCTCTGGAAGGACGAAAAAGCCAGGCGCTGGCTGCCCTGGCAGCAGCTCGTTCCGCACACGCGCCGCCGGATCGTGCGGCCGGCAACCGACTACAGCTACCCGCTCATCGCGCAGGGGCTCGCCGACATCATCGCGAAAGGCGGCTACGGCGCCATCGGCTCCCACGGTCAGCAGCACGGCATCGGATCGCACTGGGAGATCTGGATGGCGGCGTCGGCGCTCGGCCCGATGGGCGCGCTCGAGCTGGCCACCGTCCACGGCGCGCACTTCCTCGGCGCCACGAAGGACCTCGGCACCATCACGGCCGGCAAGCTCGCCGACATCGTGGTGCTGAACAGCAATCCGCTGGAGAACATTCGCAACACGCAGGACATCCGGTGGGTCATGAAGGCCGGCGTCCTTTACGACGGGACGACGCTCTCGGAGATCGCACCCACCCCTGCGAGAGCACCGACGTCCGAGGGAAAGGGGCCGAAAGAGTAAGTCGTCCGTCTCAACGCGGCGCGGCTGATGCCGCCTCGATTCCGAGCGCCCGTGACAGCTCGCGCAGCTTGTCTTGTACGAGCCGTGCGTTTCGAGGGCCCATGCGGAGCAGCTGCTTCTCAGCGGCTGTCAGCCGTTCCATGCGTTCGTCCGTGTACTTGTAGAGTACGGGCGATGGCTGCACGAGGAGCGAGCGCTCGGGAACCGGCGTCTGAAGCAGCCGCGTAATCGCGCGCTCCAACGCGCCGTCGAAATTGCCATCGGGGTAGCCGAGCTCCCGATACGCCTCCTGTAGGCGCGGCCTCAGGATCGAATAGGCACGAGCCAGCTCCTCGGCATCGATGGATGCGACCGCCTGCGCGATCCCGTCGTAGCGGCGGAACGACCGCTCGGCGACGACGAACTGATCGCCCTGTGCTTCCACGGCAAATGGCTGCGCGGGCGCAAACCGGCGCAGCTGGGCCGTCGGCGTCTCCCCGTTGGCCACGGCATCCACCGCCGCGGCGACGGCGCGGACCAACTCATCGCCCGCCAGCCACGCCGCGAGCTCGGGCCTGGAGGACAGGCCGCCGAGCAGTTCGCGCACGACTGGATCCATGAGATCGAGCGGAGGCAGTTCACGAGGCTCGACAGCCGGGCCGAGCGGGCCGCGTGACTCCGTGGCTGACGGCTGGGCGGCGCTTCGCGCCGCATCGGAAATCACCGACTCGCTCGCGCCGGGCCGCCGCAGGTAGACGAACGCGGCGAGGGCTGCGGCCGCAAGCAGCGCAAGGGCCGCAATCGTCCATGGCACCGCCGGCTCACGCCGCGGCGGAGGCGGCGGCTCGAGCGCATCATTCTGAAGCGGAAGATCGTCCGGTGGCTGCATCGGTAGCTCCCTGAAGCGTCGAACTCGGGCACGAGCGGCGGGGGCTCAGCCGTGGTGCGTGATGAACGTCGACCGGAATCCGCCGGCCCACGCCGGCAGCACGGATGTCAGAGTAACGGCGCCGCTGCTGTCGCAGGGGACGTGGAGCATGGACGCGAGCGCGAGGAACGCCGGTGCGTGCAGCGTAGCCAGACAATGCATGGAACACCTCGTGCGACGGGTCAAGCAAAGGACCTGCTGCCCGTCTCATGGCTCGTGCGCTGCCAGGGACGATGGCTTTCGCACCGCACCCAGTACGCGATCGAGCGCCAGCTGGGGACTCAGCGCCGGGCGGTCGTAAATGTTCCACCCCGTGAAGACCGCAATCAGCTGCTGTTCCGGGACGACAATCAGGTACTGGCCGCCATACCCGTTTGCCGCGTAAGCGTATCCGCCAGACCCGTTCGGCAGCAGCCACCACTTAAACCCGTAGCGCCGCGGCGTGCTGTCGGAGATCTTCACCACGGGGGCCACCGAGGCCGCCACCCATCCCTCAGGGAGGATTCGGCGTCCGTCCCAGACGCCGTCGTGCAGGTACAAGAAGCCGATTTTGGCCAGGTCGCGGGACGTGAGGTACAGACCGCCCTCGGTGTCGGCGAGTCCCAGTGGCGTCGTCTTCCAGTGGTAGCGCCGGATGCCCAACGGTCCAAACAGCTCGTCCGCCGCAAACTGGTGGGCCTCGCGGCCGGTGGCGACCTTCAGAATGTACGAAAGGAGCTGAGTGGCGCCGCTGTTATAAACCCACCGGGAGCCGGGCTCTTCGGCCATCGGCTGGTCGAGGACATACTGGATCCAGTCGCGGCTCTGCTCCATTCGGGCGCAGTCGTTCGCCGGGTCGGTGTACGGCACGCTCGACTCGTCCCACTCGATGCCCGCGGTCATCGTCAACAGATCGCGCAGCGTCATCGCGTCACGCCGCCTGTCGCGATCCGGCGTCCGGAACCCGGTGAAATACGGCATCACCCTGGCGTCTATCCCCGGGATCCTGCGCCCTCGAATCGCGATCCCGACGAGCGCCGACGTCACACTCTTGCTGACAGACTGCATCGTGTGAAGATCGCCGCGCTGGTAGTAGGGATGCCAATCCGGGTCGTAGTAGTTGTAGGGGCCGCGCCTCTGGTCTTTCCCCTGGAACAGCGCATCGTAGTCGTGGCGGTACGACCGCTCGAAGACGACGAACCCGTTCCTCACCACCAGCATGCCGTCGACGTAGCCGTGGCGGCCCGCGGCGATCTCGGCATCGAACGCCCCCAGGGCATCCGCGTCCATGCCCTGCGATGAAGGCGTGGCCGTGCGCCAGGCCGTGGTCGGCCAGTACTCCTGGACGCCGGCCAGCGGCGCACGGACGGCGCCTTCGTTCGACGTCGCCTGCCCACCCGCGAGTGCGACGGCTGCGAGAGAAACGAACACGACAGCTCCCGTACAGCCGCGAGTCCCTGACGGCATACAAACCTCCGCGGATTCGAGGGGCGGAGTCTAGCACGCGTGGCATAATCCCGGCGCTGGCGGGCGCCTCCCGAAGGTGAACCTCGCGCGCGAGTTCGTCCAGGTTCGGCGGCGCATGACGCTCGTCCATGGAGGAGTCCTATGCGACCGGGATCTGCGCGGGTCGTGCTGGCAGGTGTCGTACTGATCGCGGCGGCGCTCGCGCTCCTGCACGCACACGTGGCGAGGGCGGCGGCGGCACAGGCGGCCGCCGCCACACTGGCGCCGCGCTTCGAGGTCGATCCGTTCTGGCCCAAACCGCTCCCCAATCACTGGCTCCTGGGCTCCACGATTGGCGTCGCCATCGACGCACGGGATCACGTCTGGATCGTCCATCGCGGCGCCGCGACCATGGACGCGCGCACCGAGATGACGGCCGTCGGGAATCCGCCGACGTCGCGGGTCTGCTGCTCGCCGGCGCCCCCGATTCTGGAGTTCGACCCGGACGGAAACCTCGTCGGCCAGTGGGGCGGGCCCGGCCAGGGATACGACTGGCCGCAGTCGAATCACGGGATCACCGTCGACCATAAAGACAACGTCTGGATCGGGGGCAATGGCGAGAAAGATGCGCACATCCTGAAGTTCACACGTACCGGCCGCTTCCTGCTGCAGATCGGCCGACCCGGGGCGAACGCCGGCAGCAACAATACCGAGCACTTCGGCCGCGTTGCCAAGATTTCCGTCGACCCGAGCACGAACGAGGCGTACGTCGCCGACGGCTATCTGAACAGGCGCGTGGCGGTGCTCGATGCCGACCGCGGTACGATCAAGCGCTACTGGGGCGCCTACGGGAAGAAACCGGATGACGCACCGCTCGGCAACTACGATCCGGCGGCGCCGCCCGCGCCCCAGTTCCGGAACCCGGTACACTGTGCGGAACTCTCGCACGACCGGCTGTTGTATGTGTGCGATCGGGTCAACAACCGGATTCAGGTGTTCAGACCTGACGGCACCTTCGTGAAAGAGGCGTTCATCGCGAAGGAGACCCTCGGCTCCGGATCCGTGTGGGACATTGCGTTCTCGCGCGACGACCGCCAGCAGTTCCTGTATCTCGCCGACGGCGTCAACGAGCGGGTGTACATCCTGCGGCGTGACTCGCTGGAGGTCCTGACCAGTTTCGGCGACGGCGGCCGGCAGCCGGGACAGTTCTTCGGCGTGCACAGCATCGCGGTGGACTCACGGGGGAATCTGTATACGACCGAGACGTACGAGGGGAAGCGGCTGCAGAAGTTCGTCTACCGCGGGCTGGCGCCTGTGACGCGGCGCGACCAGGGCCCGCCCTGGCCGCGGCAGCCGTCCGCCGTCAGCGCTTCCCTGAATCGCGCTCGTGCTGCCGAATCCAATCGTCGCTGAGCGGCTCCACGGTGATGCGCGGCGCCGTGAGGCGGGCGAACCAGCCGCGCAGGATCGCGACCGCGCCCCGGGGTTCCTTCAGCGTGAGATCGAAGAGCTTGAGATAAGTGTCGACGTGCAGCAACGCGTCCTCGCGGTCCGGCCCAGGCTGTCTCGTTTCACCTTATGTTGCCCCCCGGCCCCGGCGGTGAGCTATCGGGTCAGGACAGGAGTTTCGCTCCTCCCCCCACACGACGCGGCGCCGGCCGGGGCGTGGTTGCGCGTCACTGCACGCTCACGACCGTAATCACCGGGGCCATCATGTAGCGGTCGCTCCCCGTAAGGCGCAGCGACTGCTCGCCGTCGAAGTCCAGGAGCATCGACGTTGCACCTCCCTCGGCCACATCGAACTCCCGGTTCAGGCGCACTTCACCCGACGGGATTTCCACCGCCGCGCTTCGCCCGGCCGGTGCGGCCATCGACGGCGCGCACGGAGGTCCCGTGCTGGCGTTGTCGAAGTAGAGCGCCGCACTCGAGACGACGAGCCGAAGCTGCGTGTAATGACCCGCGGGCAGCATCCCTGCGCCCAGCACGTCCTGGGCATCTCTGAGCTTCTTCAAATCGCAGGTGCGGCTCGCGGCGCCCCCCTCGAATGGCAGCCGCGTGAACGCGCCGCCGGCGCGATGAGCCGTGACCTCGGAAAAGGTAACCAGGAGCGCCCTCGCTTCGCTGAACGGGCTGTCCTTGATGCGCAGCGTCATCATTCCACCCGCTCCGGTCGGGGACGTAGGCGTTTCGTCGCTGCTCCCGCACGCAAAGAGCGCCGCGGCGGCACACGCCGCGAGAATCGAAAGAACGAACCGCATCGACACTCCTCCCCCGCCGGCTGAGGCAAAAATGACACCGGACGGCGCCCGCTGGCTAAGATCCGCGATGCCTATAGTTTACGAGATCGATCCGGCGGCCGCGTCCAGCCCGGCCGTATGGATCCACGACGTTGCGGACCGAAATTTTTACTCGCCGTCCATCCGGGTCGGTGAGTCCGCCGCAGCGTGCATGCACCCCTGCTGCGTACAATCACGCCGTGGATGCCGCTCCCGCCGTCGTCATCGTCCGGGCGATGGATTCCCGCGACCTCGAGCGGGTTGCCGCCCTGGCGGGCCAGCTGGGGTATCCCTCCTCACGCGAAGAGGTCGAAGCGCGATTTGCGGGAATCGCCGAATCCGTTCGCGACTACCTGTGCGTGGCGTCCACACCGATCTGGCCGGTGGCCGGATGGATGCACCTGCACGCCGGCCGTACCCTGGAAAGTGCGCCTCAGGCGCTGATTCTGGGGCTGGTGGTTGACGAACGAGTGCGTCGCCAGGGAGTGGGACGAGCGCTCGTGGCCGAAGGCGAGCGCTGGGCGCGGGCGCTCGGCCTGTCGTCCCTGCGGCTCGGATCCAATGTCATTCGGGCCGAGGCGCACAGGTTTTACCAAAGCCTCGGCTTTCGCGTCATCAAGACGCAGCACGCCTTCGAGAAACGCCTCTAACAGCTGCCCGTCGTCCGTTCGACTCGAAGACCGAACATCGGCCGAAGTCTGGTGCCGACGGCATTGCCGGCGAAGGCGGCGGCCATCCAGAGCCAGCCGTGCAGGCTGCCGGAGGCGATGCCGCTGAAGTACGCGCCGATGTTGCAGCCGTAGGCCGCGCGGGCACCATATCCCAGCAGCAGCCCTCCGAGCACGGCGGCCGCGAGCGATCGCACCGGCACCCGCCACGACGGCGCGAAGCGCCCCGCGAGCATCGACGCCAGCAGTGCGCCAAGCAGAATGCCGAAGTTCATGACCGACGTCACGTCCTGCAGCACGCTGCGTTCGAGCGCCGCGGTCTGAGCGGGCGTCGACCAGTACTGCCAGGTCGCAACGTCCATACCCGCCGCGTCGAGTGCCTTGGCGCCCCAGAGCGCAAATGCTGACGTCACGCCCCACGGACGCCCGGCCAGCGCCAGTGTGGCGATGTTGACGACCGCGAGGCCGACGGCCCCCGCCATGAGCGGCCATGGGCCCCGTAGCCATCGGCCGGCAGCCGCCGGGAGCGCGTCTCCGTCGATGCGCTCGACACGGCCGTGGCGGCGACGCTCGATGGCAGCCGTGAACGCACCGATGCCGGCGAACAGCGCGAGGCTGAGTGCGAGGGCGGAGCGTGGGCCGAGCGCCGCGACGAGCGAGATCGGCGGAAGGGATGGAAGCGCCTGCCACCAGCCCGCGTGCGCGGTGCCCAGCACCGACCCCGCGATGAATGCCGCCAGCGTGACGAGCATCCGCGTGTTGCCGCCGCCGGCGGTGTACAGCGTGCCCGATGCGCACCCGCCGCCAAGCTGCATGCCCACGCCGAACAGAAATGCGCCGGCAAGCACCGAGAGCCCGGCGGGCGCGACCGATCCGCGCACCGGCTGCCCGAGGAACGTCCCTGCTGCCAACAGCGGAAAGAAAACGGCGCAGGTGAGCGCCAGCATCAGCATCTGCGCGCGCAGGCCCGCGCCGCGGCCGTCGGAGAGAAACACGCGCCACGACGTCGTGAAGCCGAACGCGGCGTGATAGAGCACGACACCCGCGCCGGCGCCGACGAGGAAGAGCGCCGCCTGCCGCCAGCTCACCGCCGACTGCAGCAGCAGCGCGAGAGCGGCGATGCTCCCGAGGGCCAGCAGCACCTGGATTGACGGACGCGAGCGGGATGCGAAGGCCTCCGCGGTGGCGGGCAGTACGGGCGACGTGTCGAGCATGCGGGATTGTAGCGTCAGAACTGGACTCCTGGGAGGTGCGCTGACCTCTGGCGGCGACCGCTCCGTCCTGCGCTGAGGACGAGCGGCAGCCCGGGGATGTCGTCGCAACGGCAATGCAACCCTTTGAAGACCATGCATTTGCCGAGAACCGTCGGGCTGGCAGCCGCTTTGCCACTACTGGCGGCGGGACGGCTCCCCCGGACCCGACAAGGGAGGTGCGACGTGAAAGCCTTCATGAGCGTAATGCTCGCCGGCGTGCTGCTCGGCGGCGCTGGTTTTGTCGAGACGGTCGAGGCCGGCGATCACGGCCGCCGCGGCTGGAAGGACCGCCGCGCCCACGACCGCTACGACGACACGTACGATCGAGGCGATCGGTACGACCGGCACGGACGGCACGATCGGTACTTCTACGATCGCGACGTCGTGATCATCCGCGAGTACTACCGCCCTCACTATCGGCCGCTGCCGCCCGGCCTGGCCAAGAAGTATTACCGTTCCGGCTGGCTGCCGCCGGGCTGGGCCCGCCGCGTCCGGCTGATTCCGCGCTATATCGAGCGCGATCTGGTGGTGTTACCGCGGGGGTACCGCCGCGGGATCATCGACGGCCACGCCGTCGTTTTCGATTCACGCGGTTTCATCATCGACGTCGCCGTGCTGTTCTGAACCAGCTCGACTACCCTGCGCGGCCCGTCCCCTGTGCGCGGGGATGCGGGCCGCGAATGGAGTGACCCGCGGCCTGATGGCTGGGCTGGCTGCGGGTCTGCTGACGGGCTGTGACTCGGGTCGCGCGGCGAAGTCCTGATGACCAACGGCAGCCGCACCGCCTGAGCGAGGCGCGGCGGCGGCGCCGAATGCCGCGTCTGCGGCATTGACGTCCGCGCGACCCGGCGTCATCCCACCAGCCCTGCTGCACACAAGGGCGCCATATTGCCGGCTTCCCGCCGGTTGTGCCCGTTAAGATAGCTGCCATGCCGTTTCGACGAGTGGCTGTCGCGCTGGTCCTCGCGGGTCTCGGCCTTGCCGCGACGGTCTCCACGTCGTTTCTGGACCGGGAGGCGCTGTTCCTCGGACCGGTGGCTGCAGTGCTGGCGGCCGCCTGGTTCGGCGGCCTCTGGAGCGGCCTCTTCACAACGGCGAGCCTGGTGGCGGGACTGGCGTGGTACGTGCTGCCGCCCTCCGGATCGTTTCGCGTCGCCTCACCGGACGACGCCATCGGCCTCACGCTGTTCACGCTGGTGGCGTTCCTGATCAGCGCGATCGTGGAACGCGGACGGCGCACGGCAGCTACGCTCGCGGCCACCCTTTGGAACATCGACGACGGCGTCATCGTGACCGACCGTCAGGCGCGGGTGACGTTCATCAATCCGGTGGCGGCGCGGCTGACGGGATGGTCGCTCAAGGAGGCCAGGGGACGGCCGGTGGCCGATGTCTTCCGAACGCTCAACGAACAGACGCGCGAGCCGATCACCAGTCGGATCGACGGCATGCTGCGCGACGGTGTGCTGCGCGAAGGGACGGTGCTGGGCCCCAGGGGGGAGCGGATCCTCGTGGCAGCGGACGGCGTCGAGCGGCCGATTGCCGAGAGTGGCGCCTCGATCATCGACGAGCGTGGCGAGCGCATCGGGGCGGTGCTCGTGTTCAGGGACATCTCCGAACCGCGCGCCGCCGCCGCCGCGCTGCGGCAGAGTGAAGCGATCAAGGCGGCGGTATTCGACGCCGCGCTCGACTGCGTCATCACGATGGATCACGAGGGCCGCGTGGTCGATTTCAACGCGGCGGCCGAGCAGGTGTTCGGCTATCGGCGCGAGGACGTGATCCAGCGGAATCTGGCCGAGCTGATCGTTCCGGCCGATCTGCGCGCGTCCGACTGGGCGGTCGTCGGCCGCTCGGTGGAGAGCCGGGCGATGCGCGCCGACGGGACGGTGTTCCCCGTCGAGGTCTCCATCGCCACACTGCCGACGAACGGTCCCCCGATGTTCACCGCGTTCCTGCGCGACATCACGGACCGGGTGCGGTCGGTCGCCGCGCTGCAGGAGGCGCGCGACGCGGCGGAGCGCGCGAATCGACTCAAGGACGAGTTCGTCGCCACTGTCTCGCACGAGCTGCGCACGCCGCTCAACGCGGTCCTCGGATGGACCAAGATGCTCCGCACCGGGTCGCTCGGGGCGGACGCGGCTCGCCGCGCGCTCGATGCGGTCGACCGCAACGCGGATTCGCTCGCACATCTCGTGAGCGACCTCCTCGACGTATCGCGCATCGTCACCGGCCAGCTCCGGCTGCGGCCGTGTGACACCGACGTCGCGCACCTCGTGGCCGACACCGTCGACATGCTGCGGCCGACGATGCAGGCCAAGCGGCTGAGGGCGCGCGTGCACATCGACGAGGGGCCGCGGCTGTACGTCGACCCCGATCGGCTGCGGCAGATCGTCTGGAACCTGCTCTCGAATGCGATCAAATTCACGCCCGCCGGCGGCGAGATCTCGGTGCGCGTAGAGCTGGTGGACTCGCTGGTGCGAATCTCCGTGTCGGATACCGGTCAGGGCATCGACCCCTCGCTGCTGCCGTTCGTGTTCAACCGCTTCTGGCAGGCCGACGCAGCCGCCACGCGGTCGGTGGGAGGGCTCGGCCTCGGACTGGCGATCGTGCGGCATCTGGTCGAGGCGCACGGCGGAACCGTGAGCGCCGAGAGCGCCGGGATCGGCCGGGGCGCCACCTTTTCCGTGCTGCTTCCGATCCGCGCCGTACCGGACGACGCGGAGCCACAGCCGGCTGCGGAGGCGCCGACGCGTCACCGGGCGGAGCGCAACGTGCACGCGCTCGACGGCGTCCGGGTGCTTGCCGTGGACGACGAGTCGGATTCTCTCGATCTCGTCGCGGCCACGTTGGGCGGTCGGGGCGCCAGCGTTCGTACGGCGCAGTCGGCTGACGAGGCGATCCGGCTCTTCAGCCTCGAGCTGCCGGACGTCGTGGTGGCCGACATCGCGATGCCGGGCAAGGATGGGTACGCGCTCGTGCGCGAGTTGCGGCAACGCCCCGGCGGTGCGAACGTGCCGGCGCTGGCGCTCACCGCGTACGCCGGCGAGCCGCATCGGCAGGCGGCGCTCGATGCCGGCTTCGCGGAGCACGTCGGCAAGCCGGTCGACCCGGACGAGCTCGTCGCGCTCGTCGGCAGCCTCGCGCACCGGCAGACCTCCTGACAC
>Ga0073934_10004754_pt1 | contig 22004 bp, 22 predicted proteins | sample LarsenN4metaG_FD_76834 | JGI IMG/M metagenome (GOLD analysis project Ga0073934, IMG submission 76834) | Hot spring sediment bacterial and archeal communities from British Columbia, Canada, to study Microbial Dark Matter (Phase II) - Larsen... ...
CCCCCTCGGAATCGCCGGACGGGCCGCCACCGCACGCGTCCGCCCCGAGGCGGCCGTGGCCGCTCGGGGCGGGGGGAGGGGGCCTCTCGCGTGCTAGCGGAAGCGCGCCGGGAACTGCTTGACTTGACGATGCCCTCCGAGAGCATGTCCGCCATGCGCAGGATCTGCAGGTGGATCCGCTCGTAGGCGCGGACGTCGGCCGCCCAGTGTCCTTGCAGGCGGGCGACGACCTCGTTGGTGGTCAGGCGCAGGTGGTCGTGCATCATCTTCTTCATCGCGCCGAGCTTCCAGAAGCGCGGGTTGGCGTTCGCGAGCAGAGTCGCGATCTGGTCGGCGTTCGCCGTCCAGCGCCCCTGCTCCGAGGCCACGCCTTCCTGGTCGCCCTTCCTGGCTGCGGCGATCAGGTCGGCGGCGATCAGGATGTGCTCGCGCAGGAGGGAAGTCAGCTGCTTTCCGGCTGCGGCGCCGTAGTACGGCTTGATCGCGTTGCCGAGGTCCGTCTGGTTGCGGAGCAGCCGGCCAACGGTGGCCTCGGTGTCCGCAGCGTCCGTCGTCAGGCTGATGACCGCGAGCCGCGTCCAGGTGATGTGGTCCTCCCAGAGCTTGCGCATGTCCTGGCGCAGGGCGAGCTCCTTGCTCGAGATCGCCGCCGATGCGTGCGCGGTCTCGTTCGCAGCCGTGCCGTGCGCGGCGGCGGTGTGCCCGCCGGAGACGGCCAGGGCAGCGAGGGCGCTGAAGAGCGCGATCAGCATCGTCAGCGCGAGCGGGATCGGTCGGTAGGTACGGGTGCTCATGCCAGCGTTCCTTTCGATTGGAGGGGGGTCAGGGGGACGGCCGGGCGCCGGAGGAGATGCACGGCCGCTAGCAGGCCGAGGGCCTCGATGGTCTTGGTCGCCAGGGCGAGGCCGTCGATCGGCTCGGGGTCGGCGTGGAGCAGGGGAAGCCCCGTCGTCGTCGCGAGCGCGTAGCTCGTGAGCAGGCCGGCGAAGACGGCCGCGGCGCCGACCAGCGCGGCCGTGCTCGCCGGGTACCGCGTGAGTCCCACGGCGAGCCCCGCGAGCAGGACGGCGGCAGCGGCGAAGCCGAGGCCGGGCCCGGCGCCCTCGCCGAGATGCTCGGGCACGAGCGCCGCGTGCACGCCCGCGCTGATCGCGCAGGCGACGATGAGGGCGTCCCGCTCGATCACGTCCGCGGTGATCACTTGACGATCACCTCGCCCTCCATGTCTTGCCGGTGCAGGGTGCAGACGTAGTGGTAGGTACCGGGCCTCTCGAAGGTGAGCGAGACGCTCTCCCCGCGCCCGACCTCGTGATCTTCCTGTCCGTCCACGCGGACCGTGTGCGTGAAGTTGTCCTCGTTCGTCCAGGTGACGGTTGCACCCGCCTCGACCTCGATCGTCCTCGGGTCGAAGCGGTAGCTCTTGGCCATGGTCACCTGGGTGGTCGCGACCGGCTCACTGCTCTTCTCGGAGCCGCCGCAGCCCGCCGCGACGGTGAGCGCCACGGATGCGGCGAGCGCGAGGGCGGTAGCGAGGAGAGAGCGTCGAAGCCTCATCCGCGGCTCACCTCCAGCGCCGGCCGGCGGGCGAAGACCTGCGCGACCGCGCCGACGAACACGAGCACGAACGCGGCCAGGTCGAGCACCTCGGCGATCGTGTGCGCGAACAGGAACACGGTCCAGTCGAGGTGGTAGGTCATGTACACGGCCTCCGCGGCCGCGAACAGCGAGAACGCCGCGCCGAGCAGGTCGAGCTCGCGCTTGAAGGCGAGCCAGGCGAAGCCGGCGCCGATCGCGAAGGCCGCGATGTGCACGACCATGAAGAACTCGGTCGGCAGCTCGTTGATCCAGCTACCCCAGGGCATGTCGTGTCCTCCTTTCGGTTGCGTCGAGCAATTGGTGACGGCGGCGCGGCGGGTCTTACGTGGGAGCTCTGGCGTCGCCTCGCCCTCCCACGTTCGGGCGCGCCGGCAGGGCCTCCTGATCGAGCACAACCTGGACCTGCGGGCGGTGCTGGCGGAGCCGGCGGCGGCCGCGGCCGCCTGATCAGAGCTCGGCGGTCGTAATGCCTAGCAGCTCTGCGGCGCGCAGCATCCTGCGGTCGAGGCTGAGCAGCGGCGCGCCGAGCAGGCGTGCGAGGGCAAGGTACTCCGCGTCGTAGGTCTTGGCCCATCCGAGCTCGGTCGCGATCGACCAGACCGAAGCGCCAAGGCCGCGGGGATTGCGAGAGCGCACCGGTGCCTGCTCGAGACGTTGCAACGCATGCTCGCCTACTTGTGCCGAAATGACGTCGCGCCACACCGAGCGGTGGAGCGCCGAACGGGCCTCTGGCCAGGGAAGGGGTGGCGCCACGAGCTCATCCCCCAGTCGATCGAAGCCCTCCCGGTGTCGTGCAAGCCGGGACCGTGAAGCTCGCATCGATCACCAGCGTCAACGCGAGTCGCGGTCCTCGCGAATGATGCGGACCCAGTTCGGCTGCGGAGTCCCGTCCTCCATGTGCTGCAGCCACTCCGGAAGCGGGAGCATCTCGTCGTCATCGATGAGGACCGCCTCGAGGTCGGCTTCGTCGATCGTGTGCTGCGTCCCGACCTTTGCGAGCGGAGCTGCCCGGAGCGGATCCAGCGGCGGATCGTCTCGGGATTGCGGTTTGCGCGCTTTGCCGCTTCGGGAACAGTGAGCATGGTCGTATCTACAACACGCTCTGAGCGTGGTTACGCGGTGGCGGGTTGGGGCATCCCGGCGCCGAGCGCGTCGGCGCGCTCGAGCGACGGCGCGGCACGGAGGCGCTCGAAGGTCTCCCGGGCCTCGGTGACGAGCGGAACCGCCTCGTCGCTTCGCCCCTGCGCGACCAGCCACTCGGCGTGCTCGAGCTGCGTGCGGGCGAGCTCGAAGGGCATCGCATAGGCGCGGAAGGCCGCCGCCGCGATCTTGAAGCTCTCCTCCGCGCGCGCCTCCTCGCCCCTCGCGACGGCGACCTGCGCGCGGAACCGCGTGGCCTGCGCCTGCACGATGGGGCCGATGTCGGCGCGACCGAAGGCCTCGTTCGCGAGCGCCTCGGCGGCCCTGTCGGCGTCGCCTTGCGCGAGAGCCGCCTCGGCGATCAGGAGCTCGGACCAGAGAGGGTCAGGGTCGTCTCCGAGCGCGGGTCGTGCCTGCACGATCTGCGAGATCACCTCGTCGTAGCGCCCCTCCGCGTACAGGGCGGCCGCGAGGGTCGACACGTACTGGGCGCGGTCCTGCCAGGAGGCGGAGTCCGAGAACCTCGACGCGCGCTCGAGACAGAGCCGTGCAGTCTCGACGTCTCCTCGGTGGCGCGCGACCTCAGCCGCGTTCGTGTTGACGCCGAGCGCCTGCGCGTCGAAGCCGGGAGGGAGCTCGGCGACGATCTCCATGACCTCGTCCCACTTCCCGCGCTGCTGGTAGAAGTCCGTGAGGTTGCCCAGGGCGAACCACTCGCCCTCCCGGTCGCCGACTCTGCGCGCGACCTCGAGTGACCTCACGGTGAGGCTCTCGGCTTCCGCGAGGTTTCCGAGGCGCTCTTCTGTGACGCTGAGGTTCGCGTAGCTGCGCATTGCGGCGCCGGGAAGGTCGTGTTCGACGGCCATCTCGAGCGCGTAGCGGAGGAGTGCTCGCCCCGTCTGCCAGTGACCCGCCCGCAGCTCGAGCAGCCCCTTGGTGTTCAGCGCGTGTGAGAGCACCTCGGGGAGCCCGAGCCGCTCCGCGGCGTCGAGAGCGAGCTCGTTCCGCTGCCCGCAGAGCTCGAGCTGGCCCGAGAAGTAGAGCCAGCGCGCGAGCTGGGAGAGGACGTAGGCGACGTCTTCGTCGGGCTCGTCGGTCTCCAGGACGGCGTACGCGCGCTCGAGCCGCTCGATCGCGTCGGCGAGCCTGCCGGTGGCGAACTCGCCAACGGCGAGGTCGGCGCTCGCGCGGGCTGCCGCGCGCGCGTCGCCGGCCTGCTCGAAGAGCTCCATCGCGCGCAGGAGCAAGGCCGCGGCGCGCTCGCTGTCGCCGTGCGCGCGCGCCGCGTTGCCTGCTCTCGCGACGAGCCGGGCCTCGTCGAGGACGCTCTCCGCGAGCTCGGCGGCGCGGGAGAAGAGCGTCGCGGCTTCGGAGCTCGCTCCGAGCGAGGCGGCGCGCTCGCCGGCGCGCGCCAGCGTCTCGCGTGCCTTCGTGCGCAGGGTCGGCGCGTCTTCGGCGTCGGGGTCGAGCTCGAGCGCCGTCACGTAGTGCGACGCGATCACCTCGACGACCTCCTGCTCGCGTCCCGTCCAGCCCGTCTCGAAGAAGGTCGCGGCGGCGACGTGCCGCACCTTGCGGTCGCGCCGGGCGAGCGTCTCGTAGGCGACGTGCCGGACGAGGTCCTGGAGGAAGCCGTACTGCCCGCGCTCGGCCGACCGGGGGTCGTTCTCGAGGAAGAGGATCTCCTTGCGGACGAGGCTGTCGAGCCTCGGCTCGACCTCCTCGACCGGGCGGCGCGAGACCGAGGCGAGGGCGTCGAGGACGAAGGTCTTTCCGAGCACGGAGGCGTCCTGGACGAGGCGGCGCTCGTCCGGCTCGAGCCCGTCGATCCGCGACGCGACGAGCGCGTGGAGCGTCTCCGGGACCTCGAGCTCCTCGATCTCCCCGACCACCCGGTACGCGCCGTCGGCGCGCTCCACCTGGCCGCGGTTCATGAGCATCCGGACCGTCTCGACGGCGTAGAGCGGGAAGCCCTCGGCGCGGGCGCGGATCGAGTCGCGGAGCCCCTCGGGCAGGCCGGGCACGAGGCCCTCCAGCAGCGCGTCCATCGCCTCGTCCGGGAGCGGCTCGAGCGCGAGCCCGGTGAAGCCGCCGCGCGTCGTGGCGCCGAAGCCCGGGCGCCGCTCGAAGAGCTCGGGTCTCGCGAGCGCCAGAACGAAGACCGGTTTGCCCCGCGCCCACTCGACGAGGTGCTCGACGAAGTCGAGGAGCCCGGCGTCCGCCCACTGGAGGTCCTCGAAGACGAGGACCGTCGGAGCCTCGTCTGCGAGGCACTCGAGGAAGAGGCGCCACGCCGCGAACAGGTCCTCCCGCTCGAAGGTGGCATCCGCGAGGCCGAGGAGGTGGGCGAGCCGCGGCTCCACCCACTCGCGGTCCCGCGGCTCGCGGACGTGCTCCGCGACAGCGGCGCGGAGCTTCTCCCGGGCGGTCTCGGTGCCCTCGTTCTCGAGGATCCCGGCCCGGCCGCGCACCATCTCGGCGAGCGCCCAGTACGCGACTCCCTCGCCGTAGGACAGGCAGCGGCCCTTGTGCCAGAGGACGGTCAGCGTCAGGCCGTCCACGTACTTCTCGAACTCCCAGGCCAGGCGCGACTTGCCGATGCCCGCCGGCCCGCTGACGAGCGCGAGGTGCGAGTGGCCGGCCTCCGCGCTCGCCTGGAAGACGTCCTTGACGAGCCGGAGCTCGCGGTCACGGCCGACGAACGGCGCCTCGAGGCCGGCCGAGCGGCCCTCGCCGCCGCGGTTGGCGACCACGCGGAGCGCGCGCCAGAGGCGCATCGGCTCGGCCTTGCCCTTCAGGTTGTGCTCGCCGGCGTCCTCGAAGGCGATGGCGGCGTCCGCGGCGGTGCGCGTGGCCTCGCCCACGAGCACCGTCCCCGGCTCGGCCGCCGACTGCACGCGCGAGGCGGTGTTCACGAGGTCGCCCGCGACCATGCCCTCGCTCGTGGCGCCGATCGTGACCGCCGCTTCGCCCGTGAGGACGCCTGCCCTCGCGCGCAGGTCGGGGTGGAGCTCGGGGATCGCGGAGACGAGGTCGAGAGCCGCGCGGACGCCGCGCTCGGCGTCGTCCTCGGTTGCGACCGGTGTCCCCCAGACGGCCATGACCGCGTCGCCGATGAACTTCTCCACCGTCCCGCCGTAGCGCTCGACGATGGTGCGCGCCTGCTCGAAGTAGCGGGAGAGGAGCTCGCGCGTCTCCTCGGCGTCGCGGCCCTCGGCGAGCGTGGTGAAGCCGACGAGGTCGGCGAAGAGGACGGAGACGAGGCGGCGCTCGGCCGCAGGGGCCGGAGGAGAGCTCGCCGGTGTCGCCACGGGCGCTCCTGCCCCGGCCAGGGGCGTCCCGCACTCGCCGCAGAACTTCTGACCCGGCACGTTCGAGTGGCCGCAGGACGGACACACCGCCTGGAGCGGCGATCCGCACTCGCCGCAGAACTTCTGACCCTCGGGGTTGACGTGCCCGCACGAGCCGCAGGTCATGCGCCGACCTCCGCCAGCGCTCTCGCCGAGTCGACGCGCTCGAGCCACGGCGTCGCGCGAAGCGACTCGAAGATCTCGCGCGCCTCGGCGAGGAGCGCCGAATGGCCGGTCCGCTCGCCGTGCTCGAGGAGGGTGACCGCGAGCCAGAAGACGATCCCCAGCTCGCGGAACCGGCTCGCTGCTGCCGCGAAACGCTCGTCTGCGACCTCATCGGCGCCTGCGAGCCGGCCCCGGAAGCGATGTGCCTGTGCCTCGAGATACGGAGGACGCACGCCGGGCTTCAGCGCTTCGATCCCCTCGAGCAGCTCCTCGGCGCGAGCCCGATCACCCAGATCGAGGAGCGCCTCGAGCGCCTGAACGGTCCCTTGCTTGACCCCCTGGTTCCCGACACCGAATGCGTCCCTCGAGACCTCGATCGCTTCCAAGCCGAGCGCGACGGCGTCCTCGAGGCGACCCTCGGCGCGGGCGATCGCCGCCGCGGCGCCCAGGTACCCGGAGCGATCCTGGACGTCGGCCGAGCTCTCGAGCTCGGCGAAGAGCCCGAGGATGCGCCGCGCCTCGTCGAGGTCGCCACGAGCGAGCGCGATCTGGAGCACGGAGTCGAGCAAGCTGAGTGTCGTTCCCGTGAAGAGCTTGTCCTCGGGGAGTTGCGCGAACGTCGCGACGGCCTCGTTCCAGCGTCCCAACATGTACAGGGGGTAGGTGCTCTCGGCCAGAACACTCCACTCTCCGGGGCGGCTGCCACGCCGGCGGGTGATGTCGAGGGCTTCGGCGAGGTAGCCGAGTGCCTTCTCGTAGCGATCGCGGTGGAACGAGCGGTCCGAGAGGTGGAAGTAGATGCGGGACGCCTGCTCCCACTGTTCGTGCTCCCGAGCAAGCTCGAGACCGTGCTCGAGAAACGCGGCGCTCTCCTCCGGACGCCCCCGGCCGAGGGCGATCTGCGACTTGATGACGAATCCCCGCGTGAGAACGTCCGGCAGGACGAGCGCCTCTGCGATGCCGAGGGCGTAGTCGATGCGCTCCTCTGCCCGGTCGAGGTCGGCCATGTACGCGTACCCGGTCGCCAGCTGCTCGGCGAGGCTGGCCTGGATCGCGTCAGGCTCGTCCGTGCCGACGACCTCGAAGGCCCGCTCGGCTCGCTCCATGGCCTCCGTCCGGCGCCCCTGGAGCCACTCGAACCTTGCGAGTTGACCAGAAGCTCGGGCGGCGGCGTGTAGATCGCCCGTCGACTCGTAGAGCGACACCGCCTCGGCGGCCAGGTTCTCGGCGGCGTCGATGTCGCCCGCATAGAAGCCGGCAAGCCATCCGGCCCGCAGGAGCAGCGCCGCCCGCTCCGGGTCGCCGTCGGCCAGGTCGGCCGCCTGCTGGAGATAGCGTTGTGCCTCGGTCGCGGCGCCGAGGGCTTCGGCGCGATCGGCCGCGCGGACGAGCGTCGTCCGCGCCTTCGCTTTCACCTCCGGCGCATCCTCGGCCTCCGGTGCCGCCTCGTACGCCGAGACGTAGTGGGAGGCGATCACCTCTGCGATCTCGTCCTCGTTGGAGAACGTCTCCACGAGGTACGCGGCGGCGGCGAGGTGTCGCGAGCGTCGCTCCTTCTTCGAGAGCGTCTCGTAGGCGACGTGGCGGACGAGGTCCTGGAGGAAGCCGTACTGCCCGTGCTCGGGCGAGGTGGGATCGGCCTGGACGCCGAGGATCTCCTTTCGAGCGAGCGAGGCGAGGAGCGGGTCGAGCTCGGCCTCCGCACTGCCTCCGACGGCTGCCAGCGCCTGCCGCGTGAACGTCTTCCCAAGGACCGCTGCGTCCTGGAGCAGCCGGCGCTCCTCGGGCGGCAGGCCGTCGAGACGCGATGCGACGAGCCCGTGCAGCGTCTCGGGGACCTCGAGCGAGGGAATCTCGTCCGTCGGGCGGTAGACCGAGCCCTCCTGCACGAGCAGCCCCCGGTCGAGCAGCATCCGCACGGTCTCGACCGCGTACAGCGGTACGCCTTCCGCGCGGGCCAGGATCTGCTCGCGCAGCGACGCCGGAAGGCCTGGGACGAAGCCGTCGAGGAGCTCGCCCATCGCCGTCTCCGAGAGCGGGCCGAGGTGGAGCGAGGTGAAGTTGCGATGGCCGGCACCCCAGTTCGGGCGCTTGTCGAGGAGCTCCGGGCGCGTGAGGACGAGGACGAAGAGCGGGCTCGAGCGCGACCACTCGAGCAGGTACTCGACGAAGTCGAGCAGGCTCGCGTCGGCCCACTGCATGTCCTCGAAGACCAGCACCGTCGGGTAGGTGTTGGCCAGGCGCTCGAAGAAGAGCCGCCAGGCCGCGAAGAGGTCGTGGCGCTCGTGGGAGGCATGCTCCTGCGAAATCCCGAGCAGGCTCGCGAGCATCGGCTCGACGAAAGCGCGCTCCTCCGCATCGAGGATGTGCTCGGTGAGCGTGGCCTGAAGTTTCGCCCGGGCCGTCGCGTCGTCGTCCTCCGAGATGCGGCAGCGCATGCGCACCATGTCCGCGAGCGCCCAGTACGTCACCCCCTCGCCGTAGGCGAGGCAGCGGCCGCGGTGCCAGTAGACGTTGTCCACGAGGCCGTCGAAGTACTTGTAGAACTCCCACGCGAGCCGCGACTTGCCGATGCCGGCGATGCCCATGGCCGAGACGAGGTGCGCCGTCTTCTCCTCGGCGGAGGCGTGGAAGAGCTCCTTGACGAGCCGGAGCTCGCGGTCGCGGCCCGTGAACGGCGGCTCGAGGCCGGTCGACTTGAGCGCGCCACGGCGCCCGGACGTCACCCGGAGTGCCCGGAAGAGGTGCTCGGCGCCTTCCTTCCCTTTGAGCTCGTGCATCCCGGCGTCTTCGTAGACGACGGCCAGCTCGGTCACGCGGCGTGTGGTCTCGCCGACGAAGACGGCCCCCGGTGTCGCAGCCGACTGGATCCGGGCGGCCGTGTTGACGAGGTCGCCCGCGACCATCCCCTGGCCCTCCGCGCCGAGAGTCACCGCTGCCTCTCCGGTGAGGACGCCGGCGCGTGCGCCAAGCTCGGGCGCCCCTACTTCGTCGCCGAGCGCCGAGACGGCGGCGACGAGGTCGAGGGCCGCACGGACGGCGCGCTCCGCGTCGTCCTCCGTCGCGACCGGCGTCCCCCAGACGGCCATCACGGCGTCGCCGATGAACTTCTCGACCGTGCCGCCGTAGAGCTCGATCAGCCGCCGGCTCGTCTCGAAGTACCGGGAGAGGAGCTCGCGGACGTCCTCGGCGTCGCGGCTCTCCGAGAGGGTCGTGAACCCGACCAGGTCGGCGAAGAGGACGGAGACGAGCCTGCGCTCGGCCTGGGGAGGCGCGGCAGGCGCCGAGACCGCTTCTCGGGGCCGCGCTGCAAGCGGAGCCCCGCACTCGCCGCAGAACTTGACGCCGGGCGGGTTCGGCGTTCCGCAGGAGGGGCAGGCCGCTGCCAGCGACGAGCCGCACTCCCCGCAGAACTTGCGCCCGGGCTCGTTGGCGACGCCGCACGCGGCACAGGTGAGCGTGTCCGCCACGGCTGAACTCTAGTGTCGAGGTGGTCCTTGCTCAACCGGGCGCGGCTACGCTCCCCGCATGGCGCTCGACGCTGCCGGGACCGGGCAGGGCCTCTCTCCCGAGCGGGCCTGGTGGCTGCGCGTGCCGGCGGTGCTGCTCGGCCCCCGCTCGGTCTTCTTCGCGCTGCGGGAGGCCGACGAGGAGGACGTGGCCGCGCGCTCGGAGCCGATCCTGCTCCTCGTCTGGCTCGCGGGGGCGGCGGCCGTGCTCGCCACCCCGACGGCGGGCGCCCTGCTCGACAAGCCGGAGTACGACGCGCTTCTCCTCGCCGTGTGGGCGTTCGTGGCGGGAGGCCTGTACGGCGCCGCCGGCTACTTCGTCTTCGGCTTCGTGCTCTTCTTCGGCGTCCGGCTCGCGGGCAGCCTGGGCGACTACCGGCGGGCGCGGCAGACGCTCGGGCTCGCGCTCGCTCCGCTCGCGCTCTCGCTGCTCGTGCTGCTGCCCGTACGCCTCGCTCTCTACGGAGGCGACACGTTCCGCGCGGGCGGCCCGGACGAGGGGACGGGGGAGACGGTGCTGCTCGCGCTCCAGCTCGGCTTCGCCGCCTGGTCGGTCGCGCTGCTCGCGCTCGGCGTGCGCGTCGTGCACGGCTGGAGCTGGCCGCGAACGGCCGCCGCGCTCGCTGGCGCCGCCGCGCTGCTAGCCGCGCTCGCGGGCGTGTTCGCACTCGTCTGAGAGCGCGCGCTCGAACGCGGCGAGCTCCGCTTCGGACATCGCGTACGTGTGCTGCTCCTCGGGGAAGCGGTGCTCGCGCACGTCTTCGGCGTATGCCTGAAGGGCCGCGCGGATCGCCGTTCCCACGTCCGCGTAGCGCTTGACGAAGCGGGCCGGCCGGCCGGCGTAGAGGCCGAGCAGGTCGTGCCACACGAGCACCTGGCCGTCGCAGCCCGACCCGGCGCCGATCCCGATCGTGGGGATGGCGAGCTCGGCCGTGATCCGGGCCGCGACCGGCGCGGGGACGGCCTCGAGCACGAGCGAGAAGCAGCCGGCCGCTTCCAGGGCGCGCGCGTCCTCGAGCAGCGCGAGCGCCTTCTCCGCGCTCCGCCCCTGGGCCTTGAAGCCGCCGAGCATCGTGGCCGACTGCGGGGTGAGCCCGAGGTGGCCCATGACCGGGATGCCCGCGCCGACGAGCGCGCGCACGCGCGAGAGCGTGGGGCCGGCGCCCTCGAGCTTGACCGCATCGGCGCCCGCCTCCTTGACGAAGCGGATCGCGTTCCGCAGCGCGTCCTCGTCGGAGACCTGGTACGAGCCGAAGGGGAGGTCCGCGACCACGAGCGGCCGGCGAGCGCCGCGCGCGACGGCGCGCGTGAGCACGAGCATCTCCTCCATCGTGGCCGGCACGGTCGAGTCGTAGCCGAGCACGGTCATCGCCGCCGAGTCGCCGACGAGCACGAGGTCGACGCCGGCTTCGTCGGCGAGGCGACCGCTCGGGGCGTCGTAGGCGGTCACCATCACGATCGGCTGGCGCCGGGCCTTCATCTCCGCGAGCTCGGGGAGCGGGAGCTTGCCCGGCGCGGGGGTGGCGGGGGTGGGGGCCTGCGGGCGGATACTCATGAGTTCTCCTCCAGGACGACGTTGTCGATGAGGCGGGTCGAGCCGACGCGGACGGCGGCAGCCAGCACGGGAGGGTCGAAGCGGGCGACCTCGACGTAGTCCACCTCGAGACCGGCCACGGCGCGGAGCTGCGCGAGCGCCGCCTCGCGGTCGCGGGTAGCGAGCGCGCGGGGCAGGGCGAGGGCGCGCTCGCGCTCCTCCGCCGAGAGGAGCGCGTTCCGCGACGAGAGCGCGAGCCCGTCGGCGTCGCGCACGGTGGGGCAGACGCGCAGCTCGACCTCGAGCGCGAGGTCGCGGATCAGGCGCCGGATCACCTCCACCTGCTGGGCGTCCTTCTGGCCGAAGTAGGCGCGGTCGGGGCGGACGATCTCGAACAGCTTGAGGCAGACGGTGGCCACGCCGCGGAAGTGCCCCGGGCGGAACGCGCCCTCGAGGACGGAGCCGAGCTCCGTCACCTCGACCCACGTCTGGAAGCCGGGCGGGTACATCTCCTCGGTCGCCGGGGCGAAGACGAGGTCGACGCCTGCGCTTTCGGCGAGCGCGAGGTCGTGCTCCTCGTCGCGGGGGTAGCGGGCGAGGTCGTCTCGATCGCCGAACTGGGCCGGGTTGACGAACAGGCTCATCACGACCGTGTCGCACTCGGCGCGCGCCGCGCGCAGCAGGGAGAGGTGCCCCTCGTGCAGGGCGCCCATCGTCGGGACGAGGCCGACGCTCCCCTCGCGGAGCGGCCCGAGCACGGAGCGAGCCTCGGCGATCGTCCTGACGACTCTCATCGCGGACGGGGTCTCACGCAGGCGCTCCGAAGCCAAGTGACAGTTTGTCACTTGGCAGCTCGCGCCCCGCGACGGCCGCCGTCGCCGCGGCGAGGACGAGGTAGAGCTCCTCGAGCTCCGGACGCGCCGCCCGGATCGCCACTAGATGCCGCTCGACGGTCTCCCAGTCGCCGCGCGCGATCGGGCCGGTGAGCTCGAAGCCGTTCTCGATCACGCGCCGCATGAGCGGGTCGAGGGCCTCGGGGGGAGCGCCGGCGGCCTCGAGCAACGACCCGGCCGCATGCCGCAGCGTGACGAGGTAGTTGGAGGCCACCGCCGCCCCTGCGTGGTAGACGGCGCGGGCGGCGTCGGCGAGGTCGAAGGGGCGTAGCCCGAGCGTCTCCGCGAGCCAGAAGCCGGCGGCGCGCGCCTCGGGGGTCTCGGCCGCGACCGCCGCCCAGGCACCGTCGAGCTGCTCCGGCCCGCGCGCCTTCGTGAACGTCTGCAGCGGGTGCAGGGAGAAGCGCCGCACGTGCGGGTCGAGCGCCGCGAGCGGGGTGGCGCCGCTGACGTGGGCGACCCAGGGCCCGGGTGCGATCTCGGCGGCCACCTGGGCGATCGCCCGGTCGGGGACGCAGAGGAGGACGAGCTCGGGCTCCGCGTCGTCGAGGCGCAGGCCTCGCTCGGCAAGCCGCGCGCTCACCGCCGAGCCGACGCGGCCGCCCGCGCCGATGATCCTGATGGGCTCGATCATTCGCTGGCTCCAGTTCCCGTGCGGGATACCGGGCAGGGAGAAGTCTACGCGGAGTCGAGCCGCTCGAGGAGCCGAGCGCGGACCGTCGGCCACTCGTCGTCGAGCACGCTGTACCAGGCGCTGTCCCGGCTCTCGCCGCCACGGACGAGCATGTGCTTGCGATGGATCCCCTCGAAGGTGGCGCCGAGGGCTTCGAGCGCCCGCCGCGCCCGCTCGTTGCGCGCGTCGGTCTTGAGCTCGACCCGGCGGCAACCCCACGTCTCGAAGGCGTGCCGGAGCTGGAGCAGCTTCGCCTCTGCGTTCACGCCCGTCCCCCAGACCGAGGGGTGCAGCCACGTCCAGCCGATCTCGACGGAGCGGTGCTCGGGCCGGAGCGCGAGAAAGCGCGTCGAGCCGACGACGCGCTTGTGACAAAGTGTCACAAGGGGGATCTCCGTGCCCGCCTCCGCCGCGGCCAGCGCCTGGGCGAGATGCGCCGACCACTCCTCGGGAGTCCGCGGCTGGACGACCGAGAGCCAGCGCCACGTCCGCGGGTCGCGGGCCGCCTCCCACAAAGCGGCCTCGTGCTCCGGCCGGAGCGGCTCGAGCCGGACGAGCCGGCCCTCGAGGACGGGGCAGGTCCAGCGCTCCACCGCCTGCGGACAGTACACTCGGCTCCATGCCGATCTACGAGTACGCGTGCATGGAGTGCGAGTCGCACTTCGAGGAGCTCGTCCGCAGCGGAGAGCAGGCGGTGACGTGCCCGGAGTGCGGGGCCGCGAAGGTGCTCCGGCAGCTCTCCACCTTCGCCGTGCACGGCGCGCGCACGCAGCCGAGCTTCAGCGGCCCGGCAGGCGGCGGGGGCGGCTGCTGCGGCGGCGCCTGCGGCTGCGGCCACTGACCTCAGGCGAGCGCGGCGGTCAGCCCCAGCATGGCGAGCGCGCCCAGCGGGGCGACCGCCGCGACGAGCACGAGCGCCCGCGCGCGCGGCTCGGGGGGACCGGCGAGTCGCTCGACGGCGCGCTCGAGCCGGGGCAGGAGCGCGATCGCGAAGCCGAGCGCGACCGCCGAGACGACCGCGAGGAAGAGGCAGACGTTCGCCGTGCTCTGGGCGAGCCCGAACCACTCCTGAGCGAAGGGGAGCACGCTGGCGGCTCCCCCGAGCCAGGAGACCGTCGCGAGCAGGCGTGCCGGCCGTCTCATGCTCGAAGCCTGCCGCATCCGGCCCCGGGCGTACACTCCCGATCCGTGACCGACCCCGTCGAGCGGGCAGCGGCGCTGCGCGAGTATGCGGAGGAGACCGCCTCCTGCACGCGCTGCGCCCTCGCCAAGGGTCGCACGCAGGTCGTCTTCGGCTCCGGGAACCCGGATGCGGAGCTGATGTTCGTGGGCGAGGCGCCCGGCTTCCACGAGGACCAGCAGGGCGTCCCCTTCGTCGGTCAGGCCGGCAAGCTGCTCGAGCGCCTGCTCGCGGGGATCGGGATGTCCCGCGCCGACGTGTACATCGCCAACGTGCTCAAGTGCCGTCCCCCGGGCAACCGCGATCCCCTGCCCGAGGAGATCGCCGCCTGCGAGCCCCACCTCTTCCGCCAGGTCGAGCTGATCGAGCCGAGCATGGTGGCGACGCTCGGCAACTTCGCGACCAAGCTCCTCTCCGGCCGGCCGGCGGGGATCACGCGCGTCCACGGGCACGAGCAGGAGGTGACGCTCGGGTCGCGGACGGTGCTCCTCTACCCGCTCTACCACCCGGCTGCGGCGCTCTACACCCCGTCCATGCTGAGAGTCCTGGAGGAGGACTTCGCGCGCATCCCCGCCCTGCTCGAGCGCGCGCGGGGGGCGGCGACGGCCGCCGCGGCGCCCGAGGCGGCCCCGGCCGTGCCGGCGGCCGAGCCCGAGGCCCTCCAGCTCGGCCTCTTCTGAGTGACGGTCGAGGTCGTCTCCACCTCGGCCGAGGAGACCGAGGCGCTCGCCGCGCGCCTCGCCGCGCGCCTGGGGCCCGGTGACGTCGTCGCCGTCTCCGGCGAGTTGGGTAGCGGCAAGACGACGTTCGTCCGCGGCGCCTGCCGCGCGCTCGGGGTGACGGCTCCGGTCACGAGCCCGACCTTCACCATCGGGCACCGTTACCGAGGGCGGCTGGACGTCTCGCACCTCGACCTCTTCCGCTTCGCCGGCATCTCGCCGGCGGAGTGGGGCGATCTCGAGCCCTACTTCGAGGACGCGCTCGTCTTCGTCGAGTGGCCCGAGGCGGGAGAGGGCGTCCTGCCCGCGGCTCGCGTCTCCGTCCGGCTCGAGCACGCCGGAGGCGACCGGCGCCGAGTCGTCCTGGCAGCCGCCGAGCCCGCGCTGCTAGAAGGCATCGGGTGATGCTCGTCCTCGCCTTCGACACCGCCACCGAGGTGGCCACGAGCGCGCTCGTCGAGGACGGCCGCGTGCTCGGAGAGCGGGCTGGAGCCCCGCTCGCGCTCCTCGCCGACCTCGATGCTCTCCTCGCCGAGGCGGACGCCCTCCCCGGCGACCTGGACGCGCTCGTCGTCGGTACCGGCCCCGGCAGCTTCACGAGCACGCGCATCGGGTTGGCGACGGCGCGGGGGCTGGCGCTCGCGCTCGGCCTCCCGGTCGCGGGGGTCTCCACCCTGGACGCGCTCGCCGCTTCCGCCGAGGGCGCCTACCCGGTCGTGGACGCGCGCCGGGGCGAGGTGTTCGTCCCCGGTCCGCGCGCCGTCGCGCCCGGCGATCTCGAGCTCGAGCCCGGCACCCTGTGCGTGGGCAGCGGCGCGGTCCGCCACCGGGCGACCCTCGAGCGCAAGGGTGCGCGGATCCCGCCGGACGGCGACCCCGTCCACCTCCCGCGCGCCTGGCTGCACGTCCGGCTGGCCGGAGAGCCGGGCGACGCCGAGACGATCTTCCCCCTCTACGTCCGCGCCCCCGATGCGGAGGCGAGGCGATGATCGAGCTCCGCCGGCTCGAGCCGAGCGACCTCGACGCGGTGGAGGAGATCGAGCGGGCCTCGTACCCGACTCCCTGGTCGCGGGCGATGTTCACGGCCGAGCTCCGCAAGCCGGGCTCCCTCGCCCTGGGCGCGTACGGGGAAACGGGGGAGCTGCTCGGCTACGCGATCGCCTCCCGCTACGTGGACGCCTGGCACCTGATGAACGTCGCCGTCGCGCCCGCGCACCGGCGCCGCGGCGTGGCTACGGCGCTGCTGGAGCGGCTGTTCGCGCTGACCGCAGCCGACCCGCGACACGGGTACACGCTCGAGGTGCGGGTCTCGAACGCGGCGGCGATCCGCCTCTACGAGCGCCTCGGCTTCCGGCGACGGGGTCTCCGGCGCGGCTACTACACCGACAACCGCGAGGACGCGCTGATCATGTGGCGCGAGGCGACGGCAGCCGACGCGGAGACGGCCGGGGAGCGGGCGTGATCCTGGCGCTCGAGACCTCCTGCGACGAGACCGCGGCCGCGGTCGTGACCGACGACGGACGGCTCGTCTCCTCGGTCGTCTCCTCCCAGGCCGGGCTGCACGCCCGCTACGGGGGTGTCGTTCCCGAGGTCGCCTCTCGCCGCCACCTCGAGCTGGTCACGCCGGTCGTGCGGGAGGCGCTCGCCGAGGCGGGGCTCGCGCTGGAGGAGGTCGAGCGGGTCGCCGTCACCCAGGGCCCGGGGCTCGTCGGCGCCCTGCTCGTCGGTCTCTCGGCGGCGAAGGCGATCGCCTGGTCGCGGCGGCTGCCGCTCGTCCCGATCGACCACCTCGAGGGGCACGTCGCCTCCCTCGCTCTCCAGCCGGACTCGGTCGAGCCGCCCTTCTGCTGCCTGCTCGCGAGCGGTGGCCACACCCTGCTCCTGGCCGTCCGTGCCTACGGCCGGACGGAGCGGCTGGGGACGACGCTCGACGACGCGGCGGGGGAGGCCTTCGACAAGGGCGCACGCCTGCTCGGGCTCGGCTATCCGGGCGGCGCCGAGATCGACCGGCTGGCGCGCGAGGGCGACCCGGAGGCGTTCCCCTTCCCGGTCGCGCGGGTGCCGGGCCTCGACTTCTCCTTCTCGGGTCTGAAGACGGCGCTCCTGTACACCGTGCGCGACCTCGGCGAGGCCGAGGCGGAGCGCCGCCGGGCCGACCTCGCGGCCTCCTACCAGCAGGCGATCGTGCGCGCCCTCGCCGGGCGCCTGCGCCAAGCCGCCGAGCGCACCGGTCTGGAGCGGCTCGCGGTAGTCGGGGGCGTCGCCGCCAACTCCGCGCTCCGGGCCGCTCTCCCCGAGGCGCGCTTCGCCCCGCTCGCGCTCTGCACCGACAACGCAGCCATGATCGGCTCCGCCGCACGGTTCGTCGAGGCGCTGCCCTACCCCCGCTACCTCGCCCTCGACGCGTATGCCTCGCTCGCGTAGCCGGGTCGCCGCCGGGGCGTGGCTCGCCGCCGCCTGCGCGCTATTGGCCGGCGGCGCCGCCGCGCAGGCGCCCGGGCCGGCGGTGCGGGTGGACGAGGCGGGCTGGCAGGGAGTGCTGGGGACGCGACCGGCCGTCTCCACCGGCCAGCGCTACGTCGTCGTGCTCCGCTTCCCCTCCCTCGCCGAGCGCGTCCAGGCGGCCGGCGGACGGGCGGGGGAGCGGGAGCTGCGGGCCTGGATGCGAACCGCCGTCGCGCAGCAGGAGCAGTTCCTCGCGCGGCTGGCCGCGGCGGGCGCCCGGCTGGCGCCGGAGCACCGCTACGTGCGCGTGCTGAACGGGTTCGCGAGCCCGCTCGATCCGACCGCCCTCGCCCTCCTCGACCGGGACCGGGAGGTCGCCGGCGTCTACCCCGTGCGAGTCGCCTACCCGGCTCAGGTCGAGCGCGGTCCGGCCGCGCCCGCCGTCGTCCCCGGGCTCGAGGTTCCGGGGCTGGACGGGAGCGGCGTGACGGTCGCGCTCCTCGACACGGGCGTCGACCCCTCGCATCCGTACCTGCGCCGCAGCGTGCTCGCCGGCCTCGACGTCATCTCGCCGGGGAGCGGCGGGATCGCGCAGCCGCACCCGCTCGTCCCCGGGCGTCCGGAGCGCCACGGCACGGAGCTGGCCGGGATCGTGACGGGAGCGGAGGGCCCGGGCGGCCTGCACGGGATCGCTCCCGGCGCCTCCATCCTCCCCATCCGGGTCGCCGGGTGGCAGCCCGACGCCGAGGGGGGCTACGCCGTCTACTCGCGCACCGACCAGATCCTGGCGGGCCTCGAGGCGGCGGTCGATCCGAACGGCGACGGGGACGTGCACGACGCTGCACGGATCGCCCTCGTGGGGGTGGTCGAGCCCTACGCGTCCTTCCCGGACGGGCCGCTCGCGCGCGCGATCGCGGGAGCGACCGCGCTCGACGTGCTCGTGGTCGTCCCGGCCGGGAACGACGGGCGGGCGGGGCCGAGCTACGGCAGCATCGGCGGGCCCGGGGGCGCCCGCGACGCGCTGACCGTGGGCGCCGCCGACGGGCGCCTGGTCGCCCCGACCGTCCGCCTGCACGTGCGAGCGGGGCTGCGGGTGTTGTTCGAGGGGGTGATGCCGCAGGGGGGTGCGCCCACCCACCTCGTCACCGCGGGGGTTGCGGCCGTCCCCCGTGCTGTGGCCGCGGCCGGGATCGGAGGGCTCTTCCGGGAAGGGTTGAGCACCGTCGCGGGCCGGGCGGCTCTCCTCCCCCGCGGGGTGCTCTCGGAGGAGACGGTGGAGGAGGCGGTCGCGGCCGGCGCGCTGGCGGTGCTCGTCGACGGGCTCCTGCCCGCCGGCGCCTTCAGCCTCGACGTGCCGCCGGGCGTGCCCGTGATCGGGCTGCCCGGAGAGCTGGCCAGCACGATCCGCGCCCACCTCGCCGCCGGCGTCCCCGTGACCGCGGCGATCGGAGCCAGCGCCGTCCACCCGAACGAGGCCGGCGGCGCGGTCGCGGCCTTCTCCTCGAGCGGGCTCGCCTTCGGAGGGCAGGTCAAGCCCGACCTCGTCGCCGCCGGCGTCGCTGTGCCGACCTCGGAGCCCAGCCGCGGCGACGACGGCCAGGTGCGGTTCGGCACGGTCAGCGGGACGAGCGCGGCCGCCGCCGTCGCGGCCGGGGCGGCGGCGGTCCTCGCCCAGGGGCGACCCGCCCTCGACGCGGTCGCGCTGCGCGCGCTGCTCGTCGGCGCCGCGCAACGCCGCGACCTCGACGCGGCCGCATCGGGCGCAGGCCTGCTCGACCTCCGCGCGGCGGTGCAGCAGGAGCTGGCCGCGGAGCCCGCGACGATCTCCTTCGGCGCCGCCGGTGGCGCCGTTCGCGAGCGCAGGCTCCGCCTGCGAAACGTCTCCACGCGTCCGCTCGTGGTCACGATCGAGACCTCCGCGCTCGCGCCGAAGGGAGTCGAGGTCACCGCCGACCCGGGCCGGATCCGGATCCGCCCCGGCCACGCGGTGGAGGTCGTCCTCGCCGCCGACACCACCGACCTCTCCCCGCAGGCGGGCGCGGCCACGGGGGAGCTCGTGCTGCGGGCCGAGGGGGCGCCGGACGTGCACGTCCCCTGGGCGGTGGCCGTGCCGGCCCGGGAGACCGACCTGCTCGCGGACGTCTCGCTCCGCACGACCGGCTCTCGGGTGACGGAGGCAGAGCCGGCCGTGCTCGAGCTGGTCGCGGGCGCGGTGACGGCGGCCCCCCAACCCGAGGTGCGGCCTGTGGCGCTCCTCGAGGTGCAGCTCCTCCGCGACGGAGAGCCGGTCGGCGTGCTCGCGCGCCGGCGCGAGCTCCTGCCCGGGCGCTACACGTTCGCGCTCACCGGCCGGGGCCCGAGCGGAGAGCGGCTCCGGGGCGGAGGCTGGGAGATCCGCGTCGTCGCCTTCCCCGGGGACGGCACCCGGCGCCAGGTCGCGCGCGTCCCCTACCACCTCCGCTGAGCGCCAGGGCCGGGCATATACTCGCGACCGTCCAGACGAGACAGGAGGACCGTCGATGTCTCAAGCCGCGGCGACGTCCCATCTCCGCGAGAACCCGTTCGAGCTGGCGACGGCGCAGCTGCGGAAGGTGGGCGAGCTCTTCGCCCTCGATCCGAACCTGATCCGCGTCCTCTCCCAGTGCAAGAAGGCGGTCGAGGTCTCGATCCCCGTCCAGATGGACGACGGGTCGATCGAGGTCTTCCTCGGCTACCGGGTCACCCACAACATCGCCCGCGGGCCCTCGAAAGGGGGCATCCGCTACCACCCCGACGTGACCCTGGACGAGGTCAAGGCGCTGGCGATGTGGATGACCTGGAAGTGCGCGCTGATGGCGCTCCCCTTCGGTGGCGCCAAAGGCGGCGTGATCTGCGACCCGAAGCGCCTCTCCTCCCGGGAGCTGGAGCGCCTCACCCGCCGGTACACGAGCGAGATCATCAACGAGATCGGGCCCGAGCGGGACATCCCCGCCCCCGACGTGGGCACGGACGGCCGCGTCATGGCCTGGATCTTCGATACCTACTCGATGAACAAGGGGCACTCGGTGCTCGGCGTCGTCACCGGCAAGCCGCTCTCGGTGGGCGGCTCGCTCGGGCGTGAGGAGGCGACCGCCCGGGGGGCGCTCTACTGCATCCAGGCGCTGGCCGGCAAGCAGGGCGCGTCGCTGCGCGACTACACGGTCGCGATCCAGGGGTTCGGGAACGTGGGTGCGAACCTCGCTCGCCTCCTCCACCAAGAGGGCGTCCGGGTCGTCGCCGTCTCGGACTCGCAGGGCGGGGTGTACAACCCGAACGGCCTCGACATCCCCTCTGCGCTCGCGCACAAGCAGGAGCGCGGCACGCTGGTCGGGCTCGCGAACGCCGAGGCGGTGACGAACGAGGAGCTCGTCGAGCTGCCCTGCGACGTTCTCGCCCCCTGCGCCTTGGAGCAGGTGGTGACCGAGGAGAACGCCGAGCGCGTCCGGGCGCGGATCATCTGCGAGGGAGCGAACGGGCCGGTGACCCCGGCCGCGGACGCGATCCTCGAGGAGCGCGGCGTGCTCGTCCTCCCCGACATCCTCGCCAACGCGGGCGGGGTCGTCGTCTCCTACTTCGAGTGGGTGCAGGGGTTGCAGGAGTACTTCTGGCGAGAGGAGGAGGTCAACGCGAAGCTGCACGACATCGTCGCACGGGCCTTCGAGGAGGCGTGGCACACGCGGGAGCGGTTCGGCACGAGCCTGCGCATGGCCTCCTACGGGCTCGCCGTGCAGCGGGTCGCGGAGGCGACGACGACGAGGGGGCTCTATCCGTAGGGCCGGGCAGGCGGGCTCGCCCCGGGTCGTCGTCTACACGGCCGAAGGCTGCGGGCTCTGCGAGCAGGCCCTCGAGGTCGTGCGCGCGGCTCGGGCCGAGCTGGCCTTCGAGCTCGAGGTCGTGGACATCGGCGGGCATGCCGAGCTCGAGCGCCGCTACCGCGAGCACCTGCCCGTCGTCGAGATCGACGGCGAGCGCGCCTTCACGTACTTCGTCGAGCCGGAAGCGCTGGCTGCCCGCCTCCGTGCCGTGCAGGCCGGGGTGCGGCGGGACCGGGCTCGGGCCGGGGGCTGACGCCGGCCGACGGTTCTCTCTCCGCCAAGCGCCACCTGCTGGCAGAATCGTGACAACTTGTCACAAGCGCGAACGAAAGGAAGCACGTGGCCGAGCGTCTGACCGTCGGCGTCGCCGCCCGCCTGAGCCGGTACCTGCAGGTGCTGACCCAGGCGAAGAAGATGGGGAAGGAACGCATCTCCTCGCAGGAGATCTCCGACTACACGAACATCAACGCGACCCAGATCCGGCGCGACCTCTCCGCGTTCGGCAAGTTCGGCCGGCGCGGCGTCGGCTACCGGACCGACGCTCTCCTGGACGAGATCCGCAAGATCCTCCGCACCCAGGGGCAGCACAACATCGCGCTCGTCGGAGCGGGCCGGCTCGGAAGCGCGATCGCCAGCTCGCCCATCTTCGCCGAGCACGGGATCACGATTGCGGCGATCTTCGACAACGATCCGGAGAAGATCGGCCAGCGCGTCGGCGAGGTGACGGTCAGCTCGATCGAGGACGCGATCGACATCTGTCGCGACCGCAACATCATCGTCGGGGTGATCGCGGTTCCGGCCGAGAGTGCCCAAGCGGCCGCCGACGCCCTGATCGCGGCGGGGGTCAAGATCATCTTCAACTACTCGGAGGCCCTGCTCGACGTGCCGCCGGACGTGAGCGTGCACACCTCCAACCCCGCCGTCGATCTCCTCTACGCCCTCTACTTCCACCTCGCCTGATCCAGGC
>Ga0073934_10004755_pt1 | contig 22001 bp, 21 predicted proteins | sample LarsenN4metaG_FD_76834 | JGI IMG/M metagenome (GOLD analysis project Ga0073934, IMG submission 76834) | Hot spring sediment bacterial and archeal communities from British Columbia, Canada, to study Microbial Dark Matter (Phase II) - Larsen... ...
AACGCCGGCCGGTTCGACGGCGCGCGAAGCGGACCGGTGCGAAATTCGCGATCCTCGAAGTAGAAATGAAGGTCGGCCTCCTCGGGACGCTCGACGATTTTGACATCGGCGAGCTGGCACACGGGCCAGATCGCATAATAGGAGTGCGGCTTGCGCGGGAAAAAGCAGATTCGCGCCCTCGGCTCGCGGCCCTTGACGACGCGTGCGGCCCTCAAGCCCTGCACCAGGCCGATGAACGAGGCGATCCGGAGCGCATCGCGCGCGAAAGACCGACTCCATCGGATATGGGCGCCGGTTTCCTTGGCGAGGATGCCGCCGCCTGAAAACTCGAAATCGGAAAAGAAGGCCATTCCCGAACGCTGCCCCTTAACCCTCTCCGCTAACCCTAATCGTCGCCTATGGTGGTCTTCAACATGGCTTTCCCGATGCTGACAAGGAAATAAAGACCGCGTGACCCGGTCCTGCGACAAGTTGAACGGCGCCGGCCCCGCTCTTGCGACGGCCCGGCCATGTGTGCCGTTCGTAAACAAGTCCTTAACGCGGCCCTCGGAGCGCTGTTGAACGCCGCCGCTCTCGCCGGCCCGGCGTCGGCCGGGGAGCGATCCGCCGGCGGGCTTGCGCTCGGCGAGACCCATGGCGGCATCACGGACGAAGCTTTCGTGACGGCGCCGCCGCACTGGCTCTACGTCGTCGAGAAGGAACGGGGCAGCTTTCTCGATTGCGGGGAGGGCCAGGAATCGCGCACAACCGATGATTCGGGACGGGATGCGGCGAAGCTCACCTGCGGCGTCACGCTGACGGAGACAATCGTCATTCCCGCCGCGTCCGCCAGCGCGCGCATCATTGTTCACTTCTAGCGAGCGCCTCAAGCGTTCGTCGTTGGCCGGCGATATTGTAGCCGGCGCTCGCCGCTTCCTCGATGACGGCGTCGACATCGGCGCCGGCGCGCGCGCGCGCGAAAGCGCGAAGCGCGGTTGAGCGCGTGCCCGACCGGCAATAGGCGAGAATGCGGCCCCTGGCGCCGGCGACCGCTCGATCAAAGGCGTCAAGGTGACCGGAATTGATGCTCAAGCCGCTGATCGGAATCGCGACATAGTCGATGCCGGCGGCGCGCGCCGCCGCCTCAATGGCGGCTCCGGAAGGCTGCCCCGGTTCCTCGCCGTCCGGACGATTATTGATGATGAGAACGACGCCGAGATTCTTCGCTACGGCGATATCTCGAGGCCCAATCTGCGGCGAGACGAGAAAACCTTCCGCGAGTGGGATGAAATTGGCGGTCATGGCAGGGTTCCGGCGGCTGGCCGACCATATGGCGATCCTCGCCCCGCGCGGCTAGATACGCCGCCATGACAAATCCGCACATGCCGCCCTTCCACCTCGCCATCGCCGTCGACGATCTTGCAAAGGCCGACGCCTTTTATCACGGCCTTCTTGGCTGCCCGCACGGTCGCCGGTCGGACCAATGGATCGACTACGACTTTTTCGGCCACCAGCTCGTCGCGCATCTTTCGCCCGAGGATTGCGCGGCGGCGAAGACCAACGAGGTCGACGGTCATGACGTGCCCGCGCGCCATTTCGGCGTTGTGATGGCGCCCAAGGACTGGCGGCGGCTTGCGGAGAAACTTCAGAAAGCGGGCGCCGACTTCATCATCAAGCCCGACATCCGTTTCAGGGGCGAACCGGGAGAGCAGGGGACCTTCTTTGTCCGCGATCCCGCCGGAAACGCGCTCGAGTTCAAGTGCTTTGAGGATATGAGGCAGTTGTTCGCGACCTGACCGCCGCTTCCCGGTGGTTGCAAAGCTGCGGCGCTTTTGATTGTTCTGTGCTGCAATTGCGAAAGCGCCGATTATCTGGGTGCGGACGGCGCATCGCTTCGCGATTTGCCCAAGACCGGCTTTTTGGGTACCCGATAAGCAACGGTTCCCGTTTCGGGGCCGGCGGGGCGGCGCATGGGATTTATCATGGGTTTGCTGCGGGCGACTGTCGCGCTCGTGCTCATCATCGGCGCCGCTTGCATCACGGATTTCGTTTGGCGCGAGGCGCATCCGGAAAACACGCGCCATTTCCGTTTCGGCGAAACCTGTCGAACTATCCACGACGACTACATGCGGGAAGACGGCAAGGCTCCACCCGCGCATTGCATCGCTGTTCACTTCGGCACGCCGCGTAAGCCGATTGGCGTCGCCGGCGATTATGACTTCGGCTTTGGACGCCAATTGGATGACAAGCTCCACCTCGGCGTCGCAGAAGTGAGCTTGCCTCTTCTCGCCAGCGAAGAAAAGGACGGACAGAAAGGCGTCCGCAAGCGGGGTGATGTCGATCTGAAAGAGGACGGCGCCCCGGAAACAAAAGACGACACGATCAAATATGCGGCGATCACCCTGATCGAGGAGCAGCGCGAGGAGTCCTTCATCGCCTCGCTCGAGGGCGCGCTTGACGATGCGGACGCCAACGCGCTTCTCCTCTTCGTTCACGGCTACAATCAAAGTTTCGACACGGCGCTGATACGCGCGGCGCAGATCGCCATCGACTTGACCTTTGACCCGGATGATCCGGCGAATACGGGAGACGACAAGCCTGAATATGGCGAGCCGTCTTTCGCGTTCGGCAGTCCCGTCCTTTTCAGCTGGCCGAACGGCAGCTTCCTCTGCGCCTATTGTTCAGACCAGAAGAAGGCGGAGCTTTCGGCGCCCTACCTTACACAATTCCTGTCGCTCCTGATGCGCAAGACAGACGACGTCGAGGAGATCAATATCGTCGTTCATTCGATGGGCAATCGCGTGCTCGTCAAGGCGATCGAAGACATCGCTCGAGAACATGTGCGCCTCAAACGGATCAAGAAATTCCGGATTGTGAACGCCGCGGCGGACGTTGCGCGCGAGGACTATGCGGATGGGATGGCGCGCGCAGAAGCCGCGGGCGGCGCCGAATTTTCGCCGCAAGTCACCATTTACGCCTCGCAGAATGACATCGCCATGGCGGCGTCATGGCTGGTCAACGGGTTCAAAACGCGTCTCGGGCAGATTTTGCCGACGCAGCGTCCGTTCGAGTCCGCCGATGAACGATACGTGACCGTCGATACGGATGTCGTTTCGGCGGACTTGTTCGGCCATGGCTATTATTCCGAGAACGGCAATGTCATCGCCGACATGTCGTGCTTCTTTGCGGATCGCGCGATCGGGTCAGAACGCGCGATCGCGCCGACCGCGTCGTTAAGCGACGGCCGGCGGCATTATCGATTTGTTCAGTCCGGTCAGAGCGGACTGAGCGTCTGCGTGCCGGGCGCGCCGCCGCTCGTGCTCTCCGATGCGGACGAGTACTTTTCCGCAATTGGACTGACCTATGAAGAGTTCGGGCGCAAGCGCAGAGAGGCGCTTGAGGGGCCGCTGATTCTCGAGGCGCCGTCTGCGCCCGCGGCCCCGGAGCCGATTAGTGCTGTCGCCTATTTCGATTTTGAGGCGTCGGTCCTTACGCCCGATGCGACATTTTTTCTTGACGAAGTCATCAACCGACTTTCGGACCAACCGGTCGCACGCATTGTGATTGAAGGCCACGCGGACGCCGCCGAGAACGGAATTTCCGCGCAATTCGCCCAGGACCTGTCGCTGCGCCGCGCTGAGGTCGTCCGCGACCATTTCGTTGCGAGGGGCTATCAGGCCGACAAAATCGAAGTGAGCGGCCGGGGCGCTTCTTCACCTGCTGTTCCGACTGAGGCCGGAGTTCGCGAACCGCTTAACCGGCGGGCTGAGATCACCGTATTTTTCGAGTAAGGGGGCGATTGATGCGTTGCGCCGCCAACGCGAGCGGCGCCCCTCCGCCGCGCCGCGCGCCAGCACGCCGGCGAGCATTCCATCTAGTCGCGGGTCCGGCCAACAATATGCACAAAAAAGCCTGGCGCGTCCGATGCGAGACTTAAGGCTTTCCTTATCGGCAACGTCAGCTATTCGGCGTCCGCGCGCCAGACGATATCGCCGTCGACGACCGTCATCACCGGCTTCGCAGTCAATATCTCCGCTTCCGGAACCGTCATGATGTCCTTCGAAAACACGGTGAAGTCCGCTTTCTTGCCGTCCTCGATCGTTCCGATTTCCGATTCCTGGAACGACGCAAAGGCCGGCGCCGAGGTGAACATCGCGAGCGCCTCGGCGCGGCTTACTTTCTGGTCTGGACGCCAGTTCGCGCCGGCGTTTCCTTCAAGGTCCTTGCGCGCGACGGCGGCGTAAAACTCGATCAGGGGATCGCCGCGTTCGACCGGCGCGTCGGATCCGCCGGCGATGACGGCGCCGGCGTCAAGGAGGCTCCGCCAGGCGTAGGCGCCGTCAAGGCGCGCGTCGCCCAATCGCGCAGGCGCGAAATAAAGATCGCCGATCGCGTGGCTCGGCTGCATCGAGGCGATGACGCCGAGATTTGAAAAACGCCCAATATCGTCCTTGTTCAGCACTTGCGCGTGCTCGATGCGCCAGCGCGGATTGGCGATCTTGCGCTCGTCGGCCGGGACTTTCGCGAACGCTTCTTCATACCAGTCGAGAACGAGTCGGTTGCCGCGATCGCCGATCGCATGCGTCGCGATCTGAACGCCGTCGCGGAGCGCCTTTTCAAAGAGCGGCGCTGCGTCCTCCACACTCATCAGGAGAAGACCGCTCGTTGAGGGCGCGTCGGCGTAAGGAGCGCCAAGCGCCGCGCCGCGGCTCCCGAGGGCGCCGTCGACGTAGAGCTTGACGGATCTCGTGATGGTCCTGCCGGAATTGTTCTGGCGCGGCCCCGCCGCGATCGCGTCATAGCCGCTCTTGTCGATCGCATTGTAGACGCGGATCGAAAGCCGCCCCTCCGCCGCCTCTTCGTCGATAAGCGAAAGATCGGCGGGATCGACCGACATGTTGTGAAGGCCGGTCCAGCCGTAGGCTGCGTAGACTTCCGCGCCGACGGCGTAGGCTTCCCGCTTGGCGGCTTCCGAAGGAGCGGCGACGAGCGCGGCGATGAGGTTCATCGCATTGTCAATCAGCATCCCGGTCGGTTCGCCCGCCGCATCGCGCTCGACCCTCCCGCCCGGGGGATCGGCCGTATCGCGCGTGACGCCCGCCTTCGCGAGCGCCGCGCTATTGGCGACAAGCGCGTGGCCGTCCGCGCGTTCGAGAACGATCGGATGAGCCGAGCTCGCCTCGTCAATATCCTGCCGGTTCGGGAACCGCTTTTCCGGCCACTGGGTCTCGATCCAGCCGCGGCCGTAGATCGTCTCGCCTTCCGGCGTTTCTTGCGCGGCGGCGGCGACGATGTCGATCAGCTCCTCGATCGAGGAGACGCCTTCAAGATTGAGCGTCAGTTCGCGCATGCCGACGCCGAGAAGATGCGCGTGCGCGTCGACAAATCCCGGGTAAAGCGCGGCGCCGGCGAGGTCGACAATTTCGGTCGCTTCGCCGACGCGCTTGTCGACATCGGCGCGCGCGCCCGCCGCGACGATGCGCCCGTCCTTGACGGCGATCGCTTCAACCTTCGGCGCGCCCGAAACGCCGGTGTAGATCGGCCCGCCGACGAAGAGGCGGTCGGCTGCGTCTTCCGGCCCGGCGCGCCCTGCGTCGGGCGCACGCTTCGCGCAGCCTCCAATAGCCAATGCGATGAGGAGCGCAGCCGCGCTTCGGCGAATGTTTTTCATGCGCCCATGCTAGAGGACGGCCCCGCCGGCCGCCAGCGCCGCGCGGCTATTGCGGCGCGCTCGGCGGCGGGGATGGGATCAACTGGTCGAAGACGATCCGCCAGCCGCCTTTACGTTTCTGCCAGACGCGCACGTAATAGCCTTTCCGCGGCTCTTCGCCGTCGGCCCAATCGGCGCCGCCATAGGTCCAGACGAGATCGCCGGCCCCTGACGCGCCGCCGCCGAGATAGGCGAACGCCGCCCGCGCCGGCCGCGCCGCAAACGCTTTCTCCCGATCACTTTCGCTTTTTGAAGGCGGCGGGCCGGAACTGTGAAGGCGCGAATCGGGATCGAGATATGCTCCGTAAGCGGATTGAAGACTTTCGGCGGCGGCCGAGGCGAGCGCTTCTTCGAGCGCCGCGACGGCCGTCATCGCCGCTTCGGGCGAGGGGGATTTTTCGCCGCTTGTCGAAAGATAGGCGACGTCAGATCCTTGCGCAGCTTCGCCCGATGCGTCGGCGCCGACGCCGCCGTCGAAGACCCATTTCCAGCCGCCGTCCGGCTGTTTCTTCCAAACGGTGAAATAGTGGCCGCGCCGCACGCCGTCGAAAGCGTAGGGCCCGGTTGTAAAGCCAAGATCGCCCGAGTTCGCGATGCCTGCGTAAAGCGGCCACCAAACAAGGTGGGGGCGCGGTTCGGCGAGATCATCGTCCGGCTGGGCGCGAAGCGATTCGTGCGCATTCACCGGATTTGGCGCGAGCACGATGGCGTCGTCAGCGGAATGCTTGAGGAAGGATCGCTTAAAGCCGAGCGGCGCCTCGTCCGCGGCGAAGGCGCGTTCGGCCGCGACGACGTCTTCGGGACTTGGCGCGGGCGCCGCGCACGCGCCGATGATGAGAAAGGCGACTGCGGCAGTCGGGACGGCGAAGCGGCGCATGGACCAAAATCTCCGAAAGCGCGAACAAAAATTAAGACGCCGCGCTGCCATCTCCCCGCAAGGATCACGCGGCGGGGCGAGCACCTCTTGCGGCAGGACGGCGCCGCCGCGTCAATTGCAATGCCCAGAGCCCGCCGCTATAGGGGCGCACCGTCGGAGTGTAGCTCAGCCTGGTAGAGCACTAGCTTCGGGAGCTAGGGGCCGGAGGTTCGAATCCTCTCACTCCGACCATCCGCCAGAACGCCGCCAATCGAAGCTTTCGCCCGGAAGGGCGCGAGCGCCGCGCCGCCTTTGAATTTCCACACCGTGATGCTTTCGCGGCGACTGGCCGTCCCGCTGTCCTTTCGCGTGCCGCGCGCCCGCAATGCAAGGCTCGGAATCGCCGTTGATTTCCCGAACCGCCAGCGCTATCAGGCCGGGCCTCTTGGGGCGTCGCCAAGTGGTAAGGCAGCGGATTTTGGTTCCGCCATCCCTAGGTTCGAATCCTAGCGCCCCAGCCAGTTCACGATGTCGTCAGCCGCGCAAGTAAACGGCGGAGTTTACTCGAAATTCGCGACCCTGACGCACCCTAATTGAGCGAAATGGCGCGGGCCGTGTCCTATCAAGATTGCGTCGAATTCATGCGATGTGATCGCAGGAGGGAGCGTTGCAATAAAGAAGCGGGAAACGCGCCGTCATCGCAGAAAATCGCGACGGCGCGACGGATTTTTTGAACATATTGCGCTCGGGGGACGCCCTTGTTACAAGTTAACGAAGCGATGGATGAAGGGGGGCGGCGCGAAAACCGTCAGTCCGTCGTCAGAGGTTGGAGGGAAGGTCGGCGGCGCAATCGCGATATTCGCCATTGCCAAACCGAGCGGTTCGTCCAACAATGCGAGCCGAAGGGGAATTCGTTGGGGTACGGTGCAAATTTTGTCAGTCGGCGGACAGGCGCGCCCTTTCATTTCCCTTACAATTGAGATCATCGGCTCGCGGATGAGCCGTAATAACCACTTGAAGCCGAAGCAAACCGTTAGGTGAGGCAATGAAGACAAAAGCTCTGGTTCTGGGGTCAGCGGCGGCGATGGCGATCGCTTGCATCGCCCCTGCATTCGCGCAGTTTTCGTCGGCGCTGAATGAAAGCGAAGCGACGGCGAAAGAGGCGAAGGCGTCCCAGCAGCGGGTCGAGCAGCTCGACGACCAGACGACGGCGCTCATCAACGACTACAGGGCGAACCTCAAACAGCTTGAAGCGGCGACCCGTTATAACGCCTCGCTCAACCGGAACATCGCCGCCCAGCAGCGCCAGCTCGAGCGCCTCCGGGTCGACATCGAGAACGTGTCGGGCCTCCAGCGCGCGATGCAGCCCTTGATGGAGGATATGCTGGCGACTCTTGGCGACATGATCGAAGCGGATCTGCCGTTCGACCTCGACAACCGCCGCGATCGCGTCGCGCGCCTCAACAAGGTGATGGGCGATCCGAACATGTCGGCGGCGCAGCGCTATCGGCTGATCGTCGAGGCCTATCAGATTGAAAACGAAGCCGGACGAACGATTGGCGCCTATGAAGGCTCGATCGACGACGGCGGCACGCTCCGAACCGGCGAGTTCTTGCGCGTCGGCCGCATCGCCTTGATGTTCAAGACGGCGGACGATTCTGTCCTCAAGATCTGGGACAACGATCAAAAGGCCTGGATCAATCTCAACAAGTCCTATTTGCCTGACGTTCGCCTTGGCCTCCGAATGGCGAAGGAGCAGACCGCGCCCGGCCTCCTGCCGGTACCCGTCAAGGCGCCGACATCAGCGGCGGCCGGCCAGTAACGCATCGACGAATTTCGAAGGGACCAAATCATGAAACTCCTCAAACTCGCCGGCGCTTCGCTCTTCGTCGGCGTCGCCGCGCTAAGCCTCTCGGCCTCGGCGCAAGATACGACAGCGCAGCCGGCGCAGCCCGCCGCGCGGCAACTGACGCTTGATCAGGTTCTTCAGGCGGTCCGCAAGGAACGCAGCGATTCCTCGGCGGAAAACAAGGCGCGCGAGGAGCGGTTCCTGCGTGACCGGAACAACCAGCAAGCGGAACTCGGCCGCGTGCGCGGCCAGGTCGCGGCGGCCGAAGCCGAAGCGACCCGCCTTGAAGGCGTGATGGCGGCGAACCAGGGCGAAATCGACAAGCTCGACCAGGAACTCGCGGACAAACAGGGCGAGTTCCAAGAACTCTTCGGCGCCGCGCGATCGGCGGCGGCGGACCTCACCGCCCAGCTTGAGCGCTCGATCATCAGCGCCGAATTCCCGGGCCGCGCGGATGAACTCCGCGAGGTCGCGCAGACCGATACGCTGCCCACGGAAACACAGTTGCGTTTCCTTTGGGAGACGCTCGTCCAGCAGATCGCCGAGCAGGCGAAAGTTTCGACATTTTCGGCGAACGTTGCGCAGCCGGACGGCACCGCGGTTTCGCGAGACATCACGCGAATTGGGCCCTATGTGGCGTTTTCAGGCGGGAAATATCTCGTCTATAATTCAACGCTTAACCAGCTTCAATTCCTTGCACGGCAACCGGCAAGCGCTGTTACAGGCGCCGCAAAGGCGGTGGAGAACGCCAAGGGCGACGGCTTCACCCGCGGCTTCATAGATCCCTCGCTTGGCCAGCTCTTGAGCCTTGTCGTTGAAACGCCGAATACGCGGGAGCGGATCGATCAGGGCGGTTCCATCGGCTATCTGACGATTGTTCTCGGTCTGCTCGCTTTTGCTTGGGGCGTGTTCCGTTGGGTGACGCTCTCCGGCACGGTGAGCGCGGTTAAGGCGCAAGCGCGTCGTCCGAAGGCGTCGAAGGCGAACCCCTTGGGGCGCGTCATGCTCGCTTATGAGGGTGTTTCGAACAAGAACGATCCGGAAGCGGTCGCCGCGGCGCTTGACGACGCGATCCTTAAAGAAGTGCCGAAACTCGAAAGCGGCCTCAACCTCGTGAAGATCATCTCGAACGTTGCGCCGCTCCTCGGCCTTCTCGGCACCGTCGTCGGGATGGTTATCACCTTCCAGTCGATCACCCTGTTCGGCACCGGCGATCCGCAGATTATGGCCTCCGGTATCTCGGTTGCGCTGATGACAACCGTTATCGGCCTCGTTGTCTCGATCCCGCTTGTTCTCCTCCACTCCTTCGCGTCCGGCGCGGCCAATACGGTCACGCAGATTCTCGAAGAGCAGGCGGCGGGGATCATCGCGGAACACGCTGACGGCCGCCGCTAGGCTGTCAGCAACCCCGAAATAGGGTTACGACATGTTTGAACTGCTCAGTCCGCGCGTCGCCTTCGAGTCGCTGCAAGCCTTTGTCGGCAGCGGTGGGCCGGTGCTCTTCACGATCATGATCCTCACTTTCTTCTTGTGGGGCTTTATTCTGGAGCGCGGCCTTTATTGGACGCTTGGCCACGGCTCCGTCGCGGCGCGCGCCAAGCGCGCCTGGGCGGCCCGCAAAGACAAGACGTCATGGTGGGCGCACGCTTACCGCGACCGACTGCTGTCCGAGGTTCGCCAGGAAGCCGGCCGGTTCAACGACATCATCAAGATCCTCGTGAACGTGACGCCGCTTCTTGGACTTCTCGGCACGGTGACGGGAATGGTGTTTGTGTTCGACGTTATGGCCGTCACCGGCTCGACCAACGCGCGTCTGATGGCCGAAGGCATCAGCCGCGCGACGCTTCCGACCATGGCCGGCCTCATGGTCTCGGTCTCCGGCGTGCTTTTCACTTATTGGTACGACCGGTTCGTGCAGAAGGCGTCGACGAACCTCTCTGATGAGATGAAGTAGGACGGAGCCATGAGAAGACGCGTCACCGCATCACACGCTCCGGCCGGCGACGACATTAACGTCACGCCGCTGATGGACATCGTGTTCATCATGTTGATCTTTTTCATCGTGACGGCGACGTTCACGCGCGAGAAGGGCATCGACGTTCAAACGCCGGACAATCAGGAGCAGGAGGATGATACTATTCCGCCGCCCGCGCTCCTTCTTTCCATCCAAGAGGACGGGTTCGTGCGCGTCAACAATGTGCGGATCATCGATCCGGGGTCGACAAAGCCGGTCGTCGAGGAATTCATGGCGCGCGAACCGAAGGGCGTCGTTCTCGTCAGCGCGGCGCCGACGTCGAAGTCGGGCATCGCCGTTCAAGTGATGGATCAGGCCTGGGCCGGCAAGGCGACAGCGGTGTCGCTCGCCCTGCAACAGGACTAGGCGCGCAGGGCCGGGGACGCCCGCCGCGCGTCGACTGCAACCGCCGAGGAGAAGGCGAGAGATTTATGGCCAGAAGTCGTTATAAGGTCGGCGGCGAAGGCGGCGGGGACGATATCAACGTCACGCCGCTGATGGACATCGTGTTCATCATGCTGATCTTTTTCATCGTCACGTCGACTTTCGTGAAAGAGCCGGGGGTCGAAATCGATCGCCCCGAGGCGCAGACGGCGAAGGTCCGAAAGCTCGCCTCGATCCTTATTGCGGTCGACGCCGAGAACAAGATCTGGATCGACAAGGATGAGGTGCCGATCGATACCGTACGGACGGTCGTGCAGCAGCTGAAGCAGGAAAACCCGAAAGGCACCGCGGTCGTTCAGGTCGATCGCAACGCCGATTCCCGGTATCTCGTCGAAGTCCTGAACCAGGTGAAAGCCGCCGGGATCGAAGACGTCGCGGTCTCAACTGAAGATCCGAGCTAAGGGAGCGCACAAATCATGGGCTCGCTGTTCCGTCTTATCATCGGCGTGCCGGGGGCGATCATCGTCACGGCGCTGCTTTTTCTCGCAATGGCCTATATGGTCCGCCAGCAGGCGGAACTTGAAGAAGAGCGCGATGCGCTCAACATCAACATCACGCAGCAGCTTCAAGATTCCGATTTATCGCGCACCAAGGAATTCAAGCGACCGACGCTCGATACGCCGCCGCCGCCGCCGCCTGCCGTGACCGACCCTTCGAACCGGCCGGCGCTTGACGGCGTAAGGGCGCAGGTGCCGGTGCTCAATACGAATCTTTCGATCGGCTCCGGCTTCAACCCGGACCGCGACGCGCAACCCTTGGTGCGCATACCGCCGCAATATCCCGAGCGCTGCATGGGGCGGGCGCAGCCGAAAGAATCCGTCGTTGTCGAATTCGACGTGACGCCGGAAGGCACAACGACGAATATTCGCGCCATCGACACGACGAATTCCTGCCTGAACGCTGCGGCAACGAGGTCGGTCGAGCGCTGGAAGTACCAGCCGAAGATCGTCGACAACAAGGCGGAGTGGCGGCGCGGCGTGCAGACAGTCATTACGTTCGAACTCGCGGAACCGTGATCTTCGGGCCGAAGCGAATGTGCATTGAGGGTCGTTTGATCAAGGCGGCATGAAGATGAAACTGAGAAAACAGATCGCCGGACTTCTTCTGTCGGGCGCTATCGCATCGGGCGCTTTTGTGGGGACGACAATTGCGTTGTCGGGGCCGGCGCTGGCGCAAGAAGGCGGCGGCGAGGGCGGTTCGGGGGAGCCGCGCCGCCGCGCGCAGACGCTCGATCCCGCCGTCGCCAAGGTATTGAACGAGGTCTTCGAGCTCTTGAACCTGAAGCCGCCGCAATACCAGACGGCGCTCACAAAGCTGAATGATCTGATCGCCGCAAGGCCGAACATGAAGGCCTACGACAAGGCGACGACTTATCAGATGCGCGCCTCGGTCAAGGTCAATCTCGAGGATTATCCGGGCGCACTGCGGGACTTTCAGACGGCGCTTGATTCCAACGGCTTTGAACTGACGCAGAACAACCAGCTCCGGTATTACATCGCGCAGATCCAGTTCCAGCTCGGCAACTATCAGGCCGCCATTCAGGGCCTTAACTCGTGGATTTCCGCCGCGCGCGCCGCAGGGCTCCCGGTCGACTGCAACGCTCTTTACCTGCTCGCCGCCGCCTATACCCAGATCACGCCGCCGAACTGGCGGTCGGCCGTCGGCCCCGCGGAACAGACAATCGCCTGCCGGACCGAGCCGAAAAAGAACGACTACGATCTTCTAAACCTCATCTACTCGGAACTCGGCGACAATACGAAGCGCGGGCCGCTGCTTGAGAAGATGATCAACAACTGGCCGAACGAGCGCTCCTACTGGGTGCAGCTTTCGGGCTATTATTCGAACACGGGCAAGGATCAGGATGCCTTCGCCGTGCTCGAAGTCGCGTACCGCGCCGGGCTCCTTGCGAAGGAATCGGAGCTCATCACCCTCATCAACTACTATTCCTTCTTCGACAATCCCTATCGCGGCGCGCGGATGATGGAACGCGAAATGGAAGCGGGCCGCATCGCCCGCAATACGAAGAACCTGACGCTTCTCGCCCAGCTCTGGAGCCAGGCGCGCGAGCATAAGCGCGCGATTCCGGTCCTGCGCGCGGCGGCGCAGTCGTCCGGCACGGGCGAACTCTATTATCGCCTCGGTCAGGTGCTGCTGGCCGATGAACAGTATGCTGAGTCCGAAAAGGCGCTGACCAGCGCCATCAACAAGGGCGGCATTCCGGCTGAAAAAATCGGCGACGCCTGGCTTCTTCTCGGCACGGCGCGGTTCAGCCGGGCGGGTCCTGACGATTGCGACCAGCGCAATCGCGCGCGGCAGGCGTTCGTCAGCGCGGCGCGCTATCCGAAGTCGTCGAAGCAGGCGTCGGACTGGGTGCGCTACATCGACGCCATCAACAAGACGCAAAAGGACCAGGCGACGCTGGAAGCCGCGCAAGGCGAGGACGAGCGTCAGGCGTCGATTGCGCGCCTTCGGACCGCCGTTCAGGTTTGCCGCCTCCAGGGCGGCGCCAACTGCGCGCAGCTTGAAGCGCAGCTGAAGGCGATCATTGACGCAGGTCCCGTGAAACCGAAATCCGTTTGCACGGCGGTCGGCTCGTCGGATACGGGAACAGCGCAGGCCGCTCCCGACGCAGCGCCGCCGGAAACGCCGCCCGCGCCCGCCGAGACCGAAGGCGGCGCCCAATAGCGATCGATCCGTCGCGATTGATCAGCAAGATGCGAAAAAGGGCGGCCCGTCGGCCGCCCTTTCTTTTCGCCCCAATATCGAGGCTGTCACATCGTGTCGTCGAGAATGAACGTCACTTTAAGGACGACCCGATATTCCTTGATCTTTCCGTCGTCGAGGATGATCGACTGATCCTTCACCCAGGCGCCTTCGATATTCTTGAGCGTCTGGTTGGCGCGCTCGATGCCGGATTCGATCGCGTCCTTGAAGCTCTTCGGCGATCCACAGATGATTTCCGTTACGCGTGCGACGGCCATTCATGCCTCCATAACCGCCAAGCGCGCCCAGTGCGCGCCCCCAAGGCGGCGTTTCATGAGAATAGCGCGGCGGGCGTAAAAGCGCACACGTTTTTGCGCCCGCATCTTAGCGGGACACGGACGATGCTGCCGCGCGGTCAGCGGGGACCGGAATTCTCTTGCCGCTTTCAACGAGCGTCATCGCGCCGATCTCGGAAATGTGGCTTGTGCTGCGATAAAGCGGCTGGCCGCCGATCTCCGCCGCGCAAGCCGTCGGCGTGCAAAGGAGCGATTTGAGGTCGAAGATCGCCGTGTTTTCGAACTCCGCCGCAAGCCGACGGACGGCGCTCATGTAGGGCGCCTGACGCGCGGCGACGTCTTCCGCCGCCATCCCGCAAGCCGCGCCGCGCCGCCAGCCGTAACAGGTCCGCGGCTCGAAATCGAGCTCGGGATAATCAAGAAGAATGGTGACGCGCTTGCCGCCGGCCTTAAGCACGGCGAGCATGCGCCGAAACCCTTCGACGAAGATTTCTTCGCGATCCGTGACGTGCGGGCTTCCGACAAGCTCGAGCGCGTAGAACTTCGGATCGGGACGCGCGCCGAGATTGATTCCGGAGAAGGCCGCCGCGTAGCGCGCCTCGATGTAGACATCGGCGATTTCCGGGCGCCCGTTGAGGTAGTCCGCGATCCATTTCATGTCGATCGGGCATCGGCGCTGCTGGTTGTCGCGGACGACGTCGAGAAAGGGCGGGCATCCGGGGTGACCGAGAAAGATGAGACCGCGCCCCGCCTCGTTGGCTGAGGCCTTCATCAGCTCGTAGATCGCACGCGCATGGGAATCGCCGATCAGCGCAACGCTCGGCGCGCCAGGGTCTGCAAGGCAATAAAAGAGCTTTCGTCCGACGGCGCGCTGGCAGGCGGGCGTGCTCGAAGATCCCATGTCATAGGCGATCGCGTCCGGCGGAACGTCGCGGAGCGGCTTGACCAAGGCAAGGGACGCGACAAGCCCGAAAATCCCGGCGGCGGCGAGCGGCGCGGAGATTGCAAGGGTGCGCTTCAATGTCGGCGCCCCGGCGCGGATAGGGCGCTCAACCCACCAATAGGTCGCCGCGGCGAGCGCCACGCTTGCGGCGACAAGCGCCAGCCGAAGCGCCCACGACATCGTTTCGCCGATCTCGATCGACGCAAGGCTCAATAACGGCCAATGCCACAGATAAAGCGGATAGCTGATGAGGCCGACGGCGACGAGCGGCCTGGCGGCGAGGATGCGTCTGTTGAGCCACGTCGCGGGTCCAGCGAAAATGACGAGCGCTGCGCCCGTGACGGGGATCAGCGCGGCGGGCGCCGGGAACGCGCCGTCTTCGCGCCGGATCGTCAGCGCAAAGATGATGAGGGCGCCGCCGAGAAGCGCGAGCGCCGGCTTCGCGCGCGGCCCGATTCGCCGCCCGTCCTCGGCGAAGCTGACGAGCGCCCCGGCGAGAAATTCAAAGGCCCGCGCATGCGGCAGATAGAAGGCCGCGTCCGGCGCGTCTTCCATCATCCGAAGGCAAAAGGCGAAGGAAAGTCCGGCGAGCGCTGCAACGCCGATGAACGAGAGCTTCAGCCGCGTCATCGCAAGGAGGAGAAGAGGATAGGCGAGATAGAACTGTTCCTCGATGCTGAGCGACCACAGATGCAAAAGCGGCTTTAACGCGCTCTCGGTGTCGAAATAGCCGACCTCGCTGTTGAGAACGAAATTGACGATAAAGACGACGGCAGCGCCGGCATGGCGCCCGAGCGCCTCGAACTCGGGTGGAAAGAGCAAGAGCCAGCCGCCGAAAAGCGTCGCGGCAAGAACGACGAACAGCGCCGGAAAAAGCCGGCGGACCCGGCGCGCGTAAAAGCGCGCGAAAGAAAACCGCCCCTGCGCCTGCTCGGCGCGGATGAGGCCCGTGATGAGGTAGCCTGAAATGACGAAGAAGATGTCGACGCCGGTGAAACCGCCCGGCGAAAGCTCCGGGAACGCGTGATAGGCGACCACGAAAAGGACCGCCACGCCGCGCAGGCCGTCAATGTCCGCACGGTACGTCAAGCGGCGGGATTCCCCGCCCGCCGGCGGACGACGCCGGCGATCCCGCTTCTTGCCGCCATGCGCCGGCGCCCCTTTATTGCGGTCGCCATTTAGCGCGCCGGCCGGACGGGGTCCATGCCAGCGCCAGATCTTCAGGACCGCGTGATTGCGGCCGCAAAGCAGCCATGCATGGCGTTGTGCGCGTGGATATAGGCGGCGTTCGGGTTCTCGAAAATCGCTTCGATCTTGGCTTTCGTCTCCGCGCCATGCCGGCCGAGGTCAGCGCCGATCAGCATGCCGTCCCGGTCGAAGATCCGCAGCGCGATCGGCCGTTTCTCCATCACCGGCGGGATTTCGTCGACATAGCGCGCGGGCGCGTCAGCCCGCTCTCGAACGAAGATCGCATAGCTCGAGCGATAGGGCGTCGGCGCCTTGTGGCTCTCATAGTTGAGAAGGAGGAGGTCCTCGCCGGGCTCGGCGTCTTCGAGCGTCACGCGGCAGGGAAAGCCGGGCTTGGCGTCGGCGCGCCTTCGGATGACGCCCCGGGCGCGGAGCGCGTCGTCGGAAAGGCCGAAGAGCGGACGAAACTCCTCAATTTCAAGCCCGGACACTGTAAACGTCATCGCCGTCTCCCGTATTGCGCGGCGATTTCTGCGCGCGCCTGGCGACGGACGCGACCCGGTTCTTGCGGTGAAAAAAAGCGCCGCCGGAGCGGGGCTTCGAGCATCGCCGCAAAGGACGCCGTCAAAGCGCCTTTTCAAGCTCCGGGAGAATCTTGAAGAGGTCGCCGACAAGGCCGTAATCGGCGATCTGGAAGATCGGGGCTTCCTCATCCTTGTTGATGGCGACGATGACTTTGGAATCCTTCATGCCGGCGAGGTGCTGGATCGCGCCGGAGATGCCGACCGCGATATAAAGCTGCGGCGCGACAACCTTGCCAGTCTGCCCGACCTGGTAGTCGTTCGGCATGTAGCCGGCGTCGACGGCGGCCCGGCTTGCTCCGACTGCGGCGCCCAATTTGTCCGCGATCGGATAGATGAGCTTCTGGAAATTCTCATTCGAACCGAGCGCCCGCCCGCCGGAGATCACGATCTTCGCGGCGGTGAGTTCCGGCCGGTCCGATTTTGTGAGTTCCTCGCCGACGAAGGAAGAGACGCCGGGATCGCCCGCGCCGCCGATTTTTTCGATCGCCGCCGAACCGGTCATTTCGGCGGCCTTGAAGGTCGCTGTGCGGACGGTGACGACTTTTTTCCGGTCGGTCGATTTGACGGTTGCGATGGCGTTGCCGGCGTAGATCGGGCGTACGAAAGTGTCGGCGCTTTCAATGGCGATCGCATCGGAGATTTGCATGACGTCAAGGAGCGCCGCAACGCGCGGCATGATGTTCTTCCCGTTCGCGGTCGCCGGCGCGACGAGCGCGTCATAACGCCCGGCGAGTTCGACGATGAGCGCCGCCGTCGGCTCTGCGAGGAGCTTGCCGTAGGCCGGATCGTCGGCGTGAAAGACTTTCTTGACGCCCGCGAGTTTCGCCGCCTCGGCGGCGACGGCGTCAGCCCCCGAGCCCGCGACGAGAATGTCGATGTCGCCGCCGAGTTTCGCCGCCGCGGTCACGGTCTTGGCGACGGAATCGGCAAGCGCCTTGTTGTTGTGGTCGGCGATGACGAGGACGGCCATCAGATCACTCCCGCTTCATTTTTCAGTTTGTCGATGAGGGTCGCGACGTCCGGCACCTTGACGCCGGCGGTGCGTTTCGGCGGTTCGGCGACTTTGAGGACCTGAAGGCGCGGCGCGATGTCGACGCCGTAGTCGGCGGGCGTTTTGATCACCAGGGGCTTTTTCTTCGCCTTCATGATGTTGGGGAGCGAAGCGTAGCGCGGCTCATTGAGGCGAAGGTCCGTCGTCACGACCGCCGGCAGCGACAGCGACACCGTCTGCAGGCCGCCGTCGACTTCGCGCGTCACATGCAGCTTGCCGTCGGCCTTCGCGACTTTCGAGGCGAAGGTCCCTTGCGGCCAGCCGAGGAGCGCGGCGAGCATCTGGCCGGTCTGGTTCGAATCATCGTCGATCGCCTGCTTGCCGAGGATGACGAGTTCGGGCTTCTCGACCTCGCAGACGGCTTTGAGGAGCTTGGCGACGGCGAGAGGCTCGACCTCGGCGTCGGTCTTAATGAGGAGCCCGCGGTCCGCGCCCATCGCGAGCGCCTGACGGATCTGGTCCTGCGCCTTTTCGGGACCGACCGATACGGCGATGATTTCAGTCGCGATTTTCGCCTCGGCGAGGCGGACAGCCTCCTCGACGGCAATCTCGTCAAACGGGTTCATCGACATCTTGACGTTGGCGAGGTCGACGCCCGTCTGGTCGGATTTCACCCGGACTTTCACATTGTAATCGATGACGCGCTTGACGGGCACGAGGACTTTCATCGGCGGATCCTCACCTTGAAAATGACTGGAAAGAGGGCGAAGGGCCCCCTTAAAGCCGGCGCGACCATAGCGGCGAGGGTAGGCGCTTTCAACGATTTATGGCGCCGCAGCATGAGCGTTTAGAATGGCGTTCAAACCGCGGCGCTGCGCGTGGTCAGTTCTGAGGTCCCTGGCCGATGAGCAGGAGGAATACCATCATCAAGATGATCGTCACGCCCTGCGCGAGGACGCGAAGGCGCATCAGCTTGTTGGAGTTCTCCTTGGCGAAAGTCCCGCCCTTCGCCAGCGAATAGATGCCGATGCACAAGATGACGAGCGTCGCGGCAAGGGCGACCGGAATGAGGAAATAGACGAAGCGATCCATGGACGTCACCGCTTATTACATCGCGCAACACTTAATCCCGCCGGCAGGAAAAGCCAACGCTGGCGCAACTGCGCCCCGTGGAGCCGCGAGGGTCAGCCCGGAAAGTCCGAGATCAGGACGTCCCAGTGATCCTCAAGCAGCGAGAAGCGTTCGGCCTCCTGCGCTTCGAACTTCTTCTGGTCCTTGTAAAGCCGGGCCTTCGCTTCGACCCAGGCCTTTTCCCATGCAGGATCGTTCACCGCTGCGGCGGCGTCGCGATAGGTGATCGTGACGCGCATGTCCCAGCGTGGGCCGCCGGCAAGATGCGTGAACGGATATTCGATTGCGGTTTCAACGACAAAGCCCGCTTTTTTCATCTCCTCGAGCAGCGGCGCGTGGTTCTTTTCATAGAGTGCGATGAAGTCGCGCAGCGATCCCCATTTTACCCGGTAGTAATATTCAACCTTGGTCGGCACGTCCTTCGCGCGGACGCCGGCATCCTGGGCGGAGGCGACCGAAGCAAAGGCGGCGGCGACCGTCGCCGCAAGGCGCACGATGAAGTATTTCAAGAACGTTCCTTTCCTGCGGAGGTAAACGGCAACGCCGCTCAAGGCTTCGGTTTCGTCCAACCGTTGAGGATTTTCGCGTGCCAGGCCGGAAGCTGCGGTTCAGGCTCGACCGGCGCGCCGGCGGCAAGGACGATTTCCGGCTCCTCCTCGAGCGCGGAGAGCGGGAATGCGTTGAGGCCCGCAAGATAGGCGCGAAGGTCGGCGTCCGCCGGGGCTTCAACGCCAAGGCCGCCTTTTTCGGGCGGCGCCTTTGAAGGCGGCTTCAGTTCGTCGAGGGCGAAATCCATCCGGACGTCATAGGTGCGCTCGGCCTGGTAGCGCAAATAGCGCTGCGCTTCGTACCAGCGCGTTTTCAGCTCATCATCCGTACACGTCGCGAATTCGTCGCCGGACGCCCCCCAGCGCCGCTCCGGGCAGTGATAGGGATCAAAGGAGAGGTCCCAGAGGCGGTCCTGCACATGGCCGATATGCATCCGGATGCGGCTGTCGTCGGAGCGCCAGTAGGTGAAAGTGCAGGCGTCCTTTTCCTGCTGATAGGCCTCCCAAAGCGCGCGCGGCAGGTCGGCGCCGTCATAGCGCACGTCCGTATCCCCGGCGTTATAGTGGTCGACCAGCTCCTTGATCGTGCGTTTGAGGTCGATGAACGACACTTTGAGCCGCGCATCGCGCGAGGGCGTTGAATAGTTCTCCCAGTCGCCGTAAGTGCCGAAAATGTTCGGCGGCAGGCGCGGCGGCGGCGCGCGTTTTGGGAATCCCGCGGAGACGGCGCGTTCGACGGCGACCTTGCGGTCCCTGACGGCGCCGCAGATCGTCTGCATGCCGTGGCGAAGCTCGTCGACCGGGTTGTAGGCGAAATTCGGATGGGCAAGGCTGCGGCGGATGAAGTCGAAATAGCTGACCGCCCGGCCGCCGACGACGAAATCCCCGTACCGCCAGTCGCCCGAGGGATTCGGGCGATTGCCGAGAAACTGCTCCATTGAATAGTACGGGATATCCGCATTCCTCGCGGCTCTTATTCGCCCGCCGGCGTAGGAGCCGTCGGGAAGAAGCCGGGCGCCCTCAAGCGCGATCGGCCGCCAGCCCTTGAGCCCCGCGCCGAGGTCGGGCTTCGAGCGAAGGAAATTCGCGCCGTAGGTCGTGCGCGTCACCGAGCGGTCGGGATGCGAGGCGATGACAAGAACGCGCCCGTCCTCGAGAATGTCGTAGACGATTCCGACATGGCCGTAGATGTCGTAGGCGAGAACGCCGGGCCTCACCGCCTCGCGGTTGATCTTCACCGGGTAAAAGTCGTCGAAGAGCGCGCCGTCGCCATTGTCCGGGTGGGTCCGGAACATCGCCGTCGAAACCTCGCCGCCGATCCGTCCGATGAAAGTCGCGGCCGATACCGGCTTTTCCCCGATCGCGTCGCGCCTTGATGCGATGACATTGCCGTTCGAGGAATAGCGCAGATCCTCCGGCTTGCCGTCGGCAGTCCGCATCGCGTTCTGGTAGGAGAAGGGAAGGCCGTTCTTCCAGGCGAAATAAGCGCGAAGCACATAGGCCATGTCGGCGCAATCGCCGGTGAATTCGGGATCGCTCGGATTGTAATAAGGGTTCGCCGCGACCGCGAGGCAGGATTCAAGCGACGAGCAGGTCGACCGCCCGATCGCTTGGACGAACTCCGAATAGCGGTCTTCGTCCTCCGCGCTCCAGCTCGTCTTGACGACGCGCCATGCATCGCCCGCGTTGACCGCTTCGGCCGCGGCCGTCGAATGTAGCCACAGCGCCGTCAAGCCGACGGCCGCCGCCCCAAGGCTGCGCAACAATCCCCACCGATTCATGCCCCGACGTTAACCCGCGATTAACCGGCGCGGTAGGGGATTTCGGCGGCGATCGGCCGGGAAAAGGCGGGTTTTGCCCGGGAAAGTTGCATTTTTGCGCCGCGGCGGCGCCCCGTCACGCGCGCCCGGGATTTCAAGGTCTGGCGCCGGCGGCGAGGGGAGACGATCTCATCCTTGCCGAAAGGCAAGGGAGGGTTTTGTGGAGGCTTTTGGACTGTTTTCGATTGCGCTCGTCGCGCTGTCGGTCTTCATCTTGTGGTCGACGGTCAAGATCGTGCCGCAGGGCTATCAGTTCACGGTCGAGCGGTTCGGGCGCTACGTCAAAACCATCAAGCCGGGCCTGCATCTCCTGACGCCGTTTGTCGACCGCATCGGCCGGCGAATGAACATGATGGAGCAGGTCCTCGACATCCCCTCGCAGGAAGTCATCACGCGCGACAATGCGAGCGTTTCGACGGACGCGATCGCCTTCATCCAGGTGATGGACGCGGCGGCGGCGGCCTATGAGGTCGCCAACCTCAACATCGCGATCGCCAATCTGGCGATGACCAACATCAGAACCGTGATCGGCTCTCTCGATCTCGATCAGGTGCTGTCGAACCGCGACGACATCAATGAGCGGCTCCTCCGCGTCATCGACGCGGCGACGCAGCCCTGGGGCGTCAAGGTGACGCGCGTCGAGATCAAGGACCTCTCGCCGCCTGCCGACATCTCCGAAGCGATGGCGCGGCAGATGAAGGCCGAGCGTTTGAAACGCGCCGAAATCCTCACCGCCGAGGGCGAAAAGCAATCGGCGATCCTTCGCGCCGAAGGCGAAAAGCAATCGGCGATCCTGCAGGCGGAAGGCCGCCGCGAGGCGGCCTTCCGCGACGCCGAAGCGCGCGAGCGCGAGGCGGAAGCCGAGGCGAAGGCGACATCGATGGTGTCTGACGCAATCGCCAAGGGCGACGTCAACGCCATCAACTACTTCGTCGCGCAGAAATA
>Ga0073934_10004756_pt1 | contig 21992 bp, 15 predicted proteins | sample LarsenN4metaG_FD_76834 | JGI IMG/M metagenome (GOLD analysis project Ga0073934, IMG submission 76834) | Hot spring sediment bacterial and archeal communities from British Columbia, Canada, to study Microbial Dark Matter (Phase II) - Larsen... ...
CCGCCGAGGCGCTCCACCGTTTGCCGGCCGACGTCGATGGCCGTCTGCACGGCGGCTACGTCGCCGCGGACCATGATGGTCACGTAGGCGGCGCCGATCTTCTCCTTCCCGGCGAGCGTCACATTCGACGCCTTGAGCATGTCGTCGGTGGCGTGCAGCGCCGCGACGAGGCCCTGCGTTTCCAACAGGCCCAGCGCGTCGGTGGTGGTCATGGCGTTCTCTTTCGGAATGCGGTTATCGTAGACACCCAACAAAGGGCTGAAGACCGGCTTGCTGTTGGCGAGCTCGCGGGTGACCTCGAGCGGCGCGGGCAGCACCGAGAACATGGCCCCGCTGCCCATTCGTTTTGCCAGCTCCATGCCGCGCTCGGCCGCGGCCTGTACGTCGGCCGTGGCGCCGGCGAGCTTGATGCACTGCCCGGCGCCGTCGGCACTCTCAATCCCCAGGATCCGCACGTTCGCCGTCTTGGAGCACGCGTCCGCCACCACAAACGAGGGGGCGAGATTGTTGACCTCCAGCAGCGCCAGACTGAACGACTCGGCCATGAACGGGCGGTTCCATTTCGACGCCCGACATCGTCCCGGATGCCCGGCGTCTGAAACTTGTGCGAACGCATTGTGCCGGAGCACTCCGCGACGGGCAAGTCGCGATCGACGTGGCTCGCTGGCCCGGCCCAGTCGCTGGGCGACGGGCGGGTTCAACCACCTGCCGTTTCACTTGCCTCGGTGCCACCTACCACCGTCAGCCGCGGCGGTTGCCAGTGCTGCATCCAGGCCGAAAGGTGCGCTTCGAGCATCACCAGGTGGTGCGACAGTCCGGTGCAGTGTTCCGACCAGCGCGACTGCCAATCGCGATACAAACTTTGCAGGCGGGATTCCTGGTCGAGGCGCTGTTCCAGTTCGCGACGCAGTGCCGTCACCGCCAGTTCCAAACGATTACACGGGGGCCCGGCTGCCGACGATTTGGCCGTGGGAGGCATCACCATGAAGTTCTCCGGAACGGGGGGAAGACTCGCTGGCGAAGGAGACGCTGTTGCATCGGCGCGAGGGAGGACGGCTCTTGAGAAGTTTGGGCAGACTCTGCCGATTTCGGCGCAACGCCACTCGGTCGCAGCAAAATCGCGCTGTCCTTCGTGGAATTCCCTCAAGTCGCGGCGAGGACATAAGTTCCGCGAAACGGGGCTTCCAAGACCCCAAGACCAACAATGCTGGTTGACGCTTGCGGGACTTGCCGACTAGAATTGCGAATCCAAACTTGTTGATGCGTTGCTCCGCCCGCCTGGAGTTGAAAGCAATGTTCCGCATCGAGATGGGACGCACGGCCCGGTATTGCGACGGTCTCAGCCGCCGAAGTTTCGTGAAACTGGGGGTCGCCGGACTGGCCACCGCCGGGTTGCCGCAGGTTCTTCGGGGGAAAGAGGACTCCGCAGCTCTGGGGACATCGGCCAAGAACACGTCCTGCATCCTGATCTGGCTCGACGGCGGCCCGAGCCACATGGACCTGTACGACCTCAAGCCGGACGCCCCCGCCCAGTACCGCGGCCTTTGGAATCCCATTCCCACCAATGTGCCGGGAATGGAGATCTCCGAGCTGTTCCCGCTCCAGGCCCGCTGTGCGGACAAGTTCTCGCTGGTGCGGTCGCTGTATCACAACAACGGCGACCACTTCGCGGCCGGGCATATCCTGCTCACCGGCCGCACCGGGGCCAGCGGGGCCGATACGCCGGGGAAGTATCCGTTCGTTGGCTCGGTGGCCACGAAGCTGACCGGACCGCGACAGCCCGGCATGCCGGCTAACGTCGCCGTGCCTTACGCCATGAGCATTGGCCTGCGTCCGGGCTACTTTGGCGCGAACTACCTGGGTGTGGCGCATAACCCGTTCGAGACCGAGGGCGATCCGAACGCCGCGAACTTCCAGGTGCAGAACATCAACCTGTCGGGTGGACTCAGCATTGCCCGGCTGGATGACCGTGCAGCCCTTGCGAAACAGTTCGACAAAATGCGGCGGGATGTCGACAGCTCCGGCATGCTCGACGCCATGGACCGCTTCGACCGGCAGGCGTATCAACTCGTGGCGGGCGACGCCGCGCGGCGGGCCTTCAACATTTCGCTGGAAGACCCCCGGCAGCGCGACCGTTACGGCCGGCACAGTTGGGCGCAGAGCATGTTGCTCGCGCGGCGGCTGGTGGAAGCGGGCACCACGTTCGTCACCGTGCACCTCGGCGGGTGGGACCATCACTGGGATCTCAAGGCCGGCATGGAACGCAACCTGCCGATCGTCGACCGGGGCGTGTCCGCGCTGCTGGAAGATCTCGATCAGCGTGGCCTGCTGGACACCACGCTGGTGATGCTGATGGGCGAATTCAGCCGCACGCCGCGGATGAACGACGGCGGCAACGGCGGCGCCCCCATGAGCATGGGCACTCCCGGCCGCGACCACTGGGGCAATGCCATGTTCTGCTTCCTGGCCGGCGGGGGCATCAAAGGGGGACAGATCGTCGGCTCCACGAACCGCTTGGGCGAAGCCCCGCAAGACCGTCCGATCGTCGCGGCGGACATCCATCACACGCTGTTCCACATTCTGGGCGTGGACCCGTCAGTAAGCTTCCTCAACCACGCGGGCCGCCCGGTGCCGGCGCTCGAGCCGGGCAGCGTGATTCACGAATTGATTTGAGGCAAGCGGCTAACCGGAATGGACCATGCTTTCCATCACCGATCGCAGCGGCCGGTTGTGCGACGGTTGGTCGCGAAGGGAGATGCTCCGCGCGGGCTCGCTGGCGTCGCTGGGGCTGTTGCCGCTGTCGGCAGCGAATGCAGCGGAATCGTCTCGACGGCCGGTGCGGGCGAAATCGTGCATCGTGCTCTTCCTGATGGGTGGGCCGCCGCAGCAATCGTTGTGGGATCTGAAGCCGGACGCGCCCGCCGAAGTCCGCGGCGAATTCGGGCCGATCGATACCACCGTTCCGGGGTTACAAATCGGCGAGCTGCTGCCGCAGACGGCACGGCTGGCGCACCACCTGGCCATTCTGCGAGCCGTTTCAACGAACGATAACGCCCATTCGTCGAGCGGTTACGCGATGCTCACCGGCACGCCGCACGTGCCGCTGCAGGTCGAAAACGCCAATCCGGGCGCGCCGAACAACTGGCCGACGATGGGAGCCGTGGTGACGCACTTGGCGCGCGGACCGCGGTTGCTGCCGCCGGCGGTGCGGTTGCCGATGCACATCTTCAACACCGACCAATCGGTGTGGCCGGGGCAGGATTCGGGGTGGCTCGGCGCCGCCGCCGATCCGTGGCTGTTGCGCTGCGAACCGGCCACGCCGGGGTTTCGCATTCCGCACTTCCAGCTCTCGGCCGACGTGCCTCTCGGCCGGCTGGAGACACGTCGGTCGCTGTTGTCGCAGTTGGAATCGCAATTGCGCGAGGCGGAGCGCGGCGCTGCATCCGGCGAGTACAATGTCCTGCGCGAGCAGGCGCTCTCGCTGTTGAGTCAGAAGCAGGCCCGCGAAGCGTGCAGCCTCGATCTCGAGCCGAACGCCGTCCGCGATCGCTACGGCCGCGGCCAGTTCGGACAGAGTGTGCTGCTGGCGCGGCGATTGACCGACGCCGGCGTGCAGTTCGTGCACGTCAACTGGTTCCGCGGCCCCGAAGAACCGTCCGATGCGCCCTGCTGGGACAGCCACGTCAACGAGCCGAAACGGTTGCGGGAAGCGCTGGTGCCCCCCTTCGATCAGGCATTCTCGGCCTTGCTGGAAGACTTGGATCGCACGGGGCGATTGCAGGATACGCTGGTCGTGGTGGCGGCAGAGTTCGGTCGCACGCCACGTTTGAATGGCCGCGCCGGACGCGACCACTGGGGGCACGTGTTCTCGGTCGTGATGGCCGGCGGCGGCATTCGTGGCGGCGTGATACACGGCGCTTCGGACAAGGATGCCGCCTATCCCGCGGAAAGCGTCGTCTCTCCCGCCGACCTGACGGCGACGATCTTCGACCGCCTGGGTTACGCCCCCGACACCGAAATCCGCGACCCGCTCGGCCGCCCGATCGTGATCAGCCGCGGCGAGGTGATCGAGCCGGTGCTGGCGTAACGCTGGCTGTCGCAAGCGATCTACCGCCCCATGACCTGTCGATGTGTCCTGAATGACACACTGTCGCAGGAATGCCCCATGTCTATCGCCATTGATAAACTCAAACTTGATCGGCTCAGCGTCGGCGAACGTCTCGACTTGATCGAGCAAATCTGGGACAGCCTTCCAAAGCAGGTTTCGGCAAACGACGTACCGCAGTGGCATCTTGCGGAACTGGAGCGACGGTTGGCGAACGCGGCGACGAATCCTGACGCCGTGGAGCCGTGGCGAGAGGCTCTGGCGACTTTGAAGTCGCAGTCGTGAACTTTCAACTCGTCTTGCGACTCGAAGCCAAAGCGGACATCCGCGAAATCTCTGCCTCTCCTGAGGAAGCGCGACCGGGAACCGGCGATCGATTCGAGGAAACGCTCATCGCGAATCTGTCCCTGAGACTCATACGGCCGTGGTGCCGCCAGATTCGACGCGACGTGCTGCGTCATCAGAATCGTGGCCGCCATCAGCGCCAGGCCGCAGAGAAACAGCACGGTCGGCTGGGCCATCCACTGCCACCGCCTCGCCGCGTACACCGGCATATAGGGCGGGAAGATCACGAACCACAGTCCGCGGCGGGTGTCGTCGGCGAACACAATCGCCACCGCCCATGCCATGGCTGCCAGGGTCATTACCAGGCCGATCAAGGTGCCCACAATCACCATGACCAGCAGGCCCGGAAAGCTGTTGGCAACGACGCGCAAGGTTGCAAACAACCCCGCGGTGCCCCCAAATAACGTGGGATAGTACCACCGCCACCGCAAGACGTATCGGCCGGGGTCGATGGGCGGTCGCGGCTCATCGACGAACTCGGACACAGCGTTGCGGCCGGTGTCGGACATGTGAAGCGTCTCTGAAAAATCAGGGCGGCACGACCGGGCAGGGGCGCCAATCTTAACGCCGTGATGTAAAAAGCACTTCCTTGACAGTTTGGCGTCGCAACAGTATTGTCATTCGAGTTGGAATGGACGAGGAGTCGAAGGTCGACGTCCCCGGACGGTTGGGGTGTTGACATGCCCATATGTCGTGTTGTCGCGCAGGTGGCAACGAACTGCGGGTGGCTCCCCGATGCAAGGTCATGACGTGTCTGCGGAGGCGCGAGCCATGTAGGCTGCTCCGTGCGGGTCCCGGCCTGAAATCTGGGCGCCGTCTCAGGATTTGATCCTGCGCGGTGACGAACGATCCCGGCAGTGATCGCTGTCGGGAAAAAGTGGGACATGGGCCCGCTTTTTTTGTTGGTAGATGCAGTTTTGAACCAGAGACAGCCTGGGTGGCTTCGCTGTCGCCGGGCTGTGCAGGACGGAAAAACGGCAGTGGTAATGCGATCGAAGGAGGCGCTCCCATGAACGGCCACGAACTCCTGCGCATCGTCGATACCATTCATCGCGATAAAGCCATCCCCAAAGAAAACGTCTTTGAGGGGATCGAACAGGCCATTCTCTCCGCCGCCCGCAAACACTATGGCGAAGAGGCGGCCATCGAGGTCCATATTGACCGCACGTCCGGTCAACCCACGGTCATCAACAACGGGACCCCCGTGGGCGCGGACGAGCTCGGCGACCTGCTCGGCCGCATTTCGGCCCAGACCGCCAAGCAGGTGATGATCCAGAAAATCCGCGAAGCGGAACGCGATACGGTTTTCGACGAATACTCCGAGTTGCGCGGGCAAATCGGCACCGGCGCGGTCAGCCGGCTGGAAGGGGGCACTGCCCTCGTGAACCTCGGCAAAATCGAGGCGCTGTTGCCCCGCGGCGAGCAGATTTCCGGCGAAAGCTTTCGCGTGGGCGAACGGGTCCGCGCGGTGGTGCTCGAAGTCCGCAAGTCGGGCAGCCGGGTGAAGATCATTCTTTCGCGGACGCATCCGGACTTTGTGCGGCGGCTGTTCGAGCTGGAAATCCCCGAAGTCGCCGAGCGGGTGATTGAGGTCCGCTCGCTGGCACGCGAGGCGGGCTACCGCACCAAAGTGGCTGTATCGTGCATCGACAGCAACATCGATGCCGTCGGCGCCTGCGTGGGGGTCCGCGGCGCACGGATCAAGAACATTACCAGCGAACTCGGCGGCGACGAGCGGATCGACATCGTCCGCTGGAACGACTCGCTGCAGGTGCTGGTGCCGAACGCGCTGCAGCCCGCCGAGGTGGAAGAGGTCATTTTGTGCCCGATGCTCGGCCGGGTGATCGTGCTGGTGCGCGAGGATCAGTTGTCGCTGGCGATCGGCAAGCGCGGGCAAAACGTGCGGCTGGCGTCCAAGCTGGTGGGGTGGGACATCGAGGTGATGACCCGCGAAGAGCTGGACGACCAGCTCGAACGGACGGTGCTGGCGTTTTCGGAAATTCCCGGCGTCACCGCGGAGCTGGCCGAAAACCTGGTGTCGCAGGGCTTTTTGAGCTTCGACGACCTGTCGGTGATCGAGCCGGACCAGCTCGCGGAGATGGGCGGGCTGACTCCGGAAGAATGCGACGCCATCGTGGCCTACGCCGAACGTGAGAGCGAGCGGCTGGAGGCCGAGCAAAAGCAGCGGCGGGCGCTGGAGAAAGAGCAGGCGGCGGCTGCGGCGGCCGCGGCCAGCGCGGGCAACGGCGCATCGGCGCCAGCGGAAGCAACGACAGAATCGCCGGGGGAAGCCGTCGCCGGCGAGGGCGAGCCGGCCGCGGTGTCGGCGGAGAGTGACCAGAGAACCGACGGCCCGACGGCGGCGGAAGGGCCGTCTGCGGAGCCGGCACAGCAGGAGGCGGGACAGGAGTGATCGCGGCCGTGGGGGACGTGCGAGGAGCTTGGGCTGCTGCGCACCAGGAGGCCCTTCCGCGATGGAAGTGTGTGTCTAAGAACCTCTAACACAACCGGTTGTGCACCATCAAAAGCTCCCGAAGGCCTGAGAAAACTCACATGCACAGAGGTTGTGTTAGAAACCCTAAGATTCCAGCGTTGTCAATCCCCCGTTAGAGATCTCTGGGGCGAGCGATCGCCCGTTCGCGACCAACCGCCATTCCGATCCGCCACCAAGGACCAGCGTTTGAAGATTCGTATTTTCGCCCTCGCCAAAGAGCTGGACATCGACAGCAAGCTCTTGATCGACTATGCCGGAAAGGCCGGCATTGCCGCCAAGAACGTGCTGGCCAGCATCTCCCCGGAGGAACGAGACCGGTTGGTGGCCTACGTGAAGAGCCACCAAGCGGCACCGGCGTCCGGTCAGGAGAAGTCTGCCACGCTGACGCGCGAAGCGCCCCCAGACGTCGCGGGCAAGACGCGGGCGATCCGCAACATGAACGTGATGGTGGCGCGGCCGCAGCCCAGCCGGCTGCGACCGGCCGAGCCGCCGGCAGAGCCAGCGCCTCCGCCTCCCCTGCCGGCCCCTCCGGCCGAGCCCGAAGAGCCCGCCGTGGCACCTCCTGCGGTCACAGCCCAGGTGCAGCCGCCGGCCCCGCAGATTCCCCCGCCCTCCGGTCCTGAGGGGGAGCCTCCGGTTTCCACCGAAGCCGGTCCGGCTCCCACGCCGACGCCGATGACCCGCGGTGAAAGTGCACCGCCCGCGCAGCGCCCGATGCGGGTGATGCAGCCCATGCAGGCCCGCGGGACGTCCGATACGCAAGGCTCGCGTCAACTGCAGAAAAAACCGCGCGCGCCCTCGGTGCCGAACATCGCCGCCGTTCCCGAGTTCAAAGGCCCCATCGCCAAGCCGCAGAAACCCGGCGAGCCGAAGGCGCAAAAGCCCGACATCCGCCTGACGCCCGAGCAGATCAAGTCGGAGAGCCCGCTCGCCAACCTGATGCGCAAGAGCGCCGAGAAAAAGCGGAAAGCCGACGAAGACCTGGTTGCGGAGCGCGGCGGCAAGCGCGGCATCGATCGTCTGGGCGGCATGGGTCTCGAAGAAGGCCGCGCCCAACGCCGCGACAAGCGCCGGCAGACCAAGACCGGTGCGGAGGAAGAGGGCGAAAGCCGGATCGTGATCCGCCGCCGCAAGGCGGCCCACCGGCCCGTCAGTGCGCAGCTGAAGACAACGGCCGAAGTCGAGCTGCCCATCAGCGTCCGCACGCTGTCCGAAGCGCTTGGCCGGCCTGCCAAGCAGTTGATGCAGGTGCTGTGGGCCCGCGGCGACATGGTGACCATCAACACTGTGCTCACCGAAGAGGAGGCCCAAGAAATTGCGATGGAGCTCGGCGTCGAGCTGGTCATTCGCAAGGCCAAAAATCTTGAAGACGAACTGAACGAAATCTTCGAGGAAGCGGATCCTCCCGAAACGCTGGTGCCGCGTCCGCCCATCGTCACCATCCTCGGCCACGTCGATCACGGCAAGACCACGCTGGTGGACAAGATTCGCTCGGCGAACGTAGCGGCGTCCGAATTCGGGGGCATCACCCAGCACATCGCTGCCTACCAGGTGGAACACAACGGCCACCAGATCACGTTTGTCGATACGCCGGGCCATGCCGCGTTTGGCGAAATGCGGGCCCGCGGCGCCAACGTCACCGACATTGTGGTGCTGGTGGTGGCGGCGAACGACGGCGTGATGCCGCAAACCAAAGAATGCATCTCGCACGCCCGCGCCGCCGGCGTGCCGATCATCGTGGCCTTGAACAAGATCGACCTGCCCGACCGCAACGAACAGCGGGTGCTGCAGGACCTGGCCGCCGAGAACGTGCTGGCCGCGGAATGGGGCGGCGACATCGAAGTCGTGCGGACCTCCGGGCTGACGGGGCAAGGCGTCTCCGACCTGCTCGATACGATTCTGCTCACCGCCGAGTTGCACGAGTTCAAGGCCAACCCCACGCGGCCTGGCTGCGGTGTGTGCCTGGAAGCGTTCCGCGATGAAGGCCGCGGACCGGTGGCGTGGCTGATCAATCAAAAGGGCTCGCTCCGCGTCGGTGACGTGGTGCTGTGCGGCGAGGCCTACGGCCGCATTCGCGCCATGTACAACGACCGCAATCAGGAAGTGCAGGAAGCGCTGCCTTCGATGCCGGTCAAGGTGGCCGGACTGGACCTGGTGCCCCGCGCCGGCGACCGCTTCCTGGCGGTCGATGACATGGATCTCGTCCGCGAAATCGCCGAGCAGCGCCGGCAGCGCGACCGCGCGGCAGTCCTTGCCAGCCGCGGCAACAAACGCACCCTGGAAGACATCCTCAATGCCGCCCGCGAAGGCCAGGTCCAGGACCTGAACCTGATCGTGAAGGCCGACACGCCCGGCTCGCTCGAGGCGCTGCGGCACGAGATCAAGAAGTTCGAGCACCCCGAAGTCCGCGTGAAGGTGCTGCATGAAGGGATCGGCGGCGTCAATGAAAGCGATGTCTATCTCGCTGCCCCCTCGGGTGCGGTCATCATCGCCTTCCACGTCATTGCCGAAGACCGGGCGGAGCGGCTCGCGGAGGAGGAGGGGGTGGACATCCGGCGGTACAACATCATCTACGAGGTGGTGGACGACATCCGCCGGTCGCTGGAGGGCCTTCTGAAGCCCGAGCAGAAGGAAGTCACGACCGGCCGGGCGATCGTGCTGCGGCTGTTCAACATCGGGCGGGCGACGATCGCCGGCTGCCGCGTGTTGAACGGCGTCATCGAGCGTTCCAGCAAGATTCACCTGATCCGCGAGCAGAAGATCCTGCACGATTACGCCATCGGCTCGCTGCGCCGCGAGAAGGACGACGCCCGCGAAGTCCGCGAAGGCATGGAGTGCGGCATCCGCCTCGAAGGGTTCAACGACATCAAGGAAGGGGACCTGCTGGAAGCCTTCAAGATCGAAGAAGTGAAGCGGACGTTGGAGTAGGCGTCAGGCGCGAGGTGTCCGGAGACAGGGACGAGCGGGTCGCGAAGCCGCAAGCGATTCACCGGAGGACGTTTGCGGCTTCGCGATTGCCTGACCTGACACCCGAACCCTGACACCTTCGAAGGAACCACCATGCCCTCCCGGCGGATCGCCAAGGCTTCGGAAGCGATTCGCGAGTCGGTCAGCACGACCATCCTGTTCGAGCTCCGGGACCCGCGGATCAAGAACGTGACCGTGCTGCGCGCCGAAGCCGCCACCGACCTCCGCACCGCCAAGGTGTACATTTCGGTGATGGGCACCTCCAAAGAGCAATCGTTGTGTCTGCACGGGTTGGAATCGGCCCGCGGGTTGATCCAGGCCAAACTCGCCGACCGCCTGCAAACCCGGTACACTCCCGTCCTGAAGTTCGTGCTGGATCCCGGAGTCAAGAAGCTGGCCGAGGCGTCGCGCCTGATCCGTGAGGCACTGCCCGCGGACGAGGCCGACGAGCCGGCAGTCGCGACCGACGCGGAATCCGACGACGAGGACAGCGACCCGGCCGAGTGAACTGTCGAGGATCGAAATAGACGCTATGGCTGCCTCCGCTCGCCCGAAAACTGCCGATCGCCACGCGGTCATCAAGAAACTGCTGCCGCTGATCAAGAAGCAGTGCAAAGTGGTTGTTCCGAAGATCGACCGGCCGATCATGGAGACGATGCTGTACGCCGTCTGCCTCGAAAACGTGTCGGTCGACGACGCCGAGCGCGCGTACCAGCGGCTGTTTCAGCTCTTTCCCGATCTGAACGAGGCGCGCGTCAGCTCCATCGGCGAGTTGGAGCCGGTGTTCGAGGGTCTGGACGATCGCGACTGGCGGGCGTTCCGCATCCGCAGCGTGTTGCAGTACGTCTTCGAGAAGTCGTTCAACTTTGAGTTGGAATCGCTCCGCAAAAAGACGCTCGACCTGGCCACAAAGCAACTGGGGAAAATCCGCCACCTCTCGCCGTTCGTGCGGGCCTTCACGCTGCAGCACGCCATCGGCGCCCACCTCATCCCGCTCGACGACGCCGCCGCGCGGCTGCTCGTGTGGCTGGGCCTCGCGTCGCCGGGACAGCCCGTCGACGAGATCGGCGAATCGTTGAAGGCGATCGTGCGCAAGGCCGACGCGCACCAGTTCTGCTTCACCCTCCGCGCGCTGGCGACCGATCGCAAATGGGCCGCCGCATTCGATCCCACCGCGCATCCGCCGCCGGAAGGCGGTTACGACGCGCACACCGCCATCGACCGGCTGCAGGACCTGTTCAAGAGCGGCCCGGCATCGCTGAAGGCAAAGCCCAAGGCCGCGGCCGCCGAAAAGCCGTCCAAAAAGTCCGCTGCCAAAAAGAAGGCCGCGCACGCGAAATCCGACGGGGCCGTCAAAAAGGCCGTCAAGTCCGCAAAGTAGCCGCCGCAACTCCGCTTGGTGGCGGCGGCGGTCTGCGTCTACAATGGCGCTCGGGAATCGTGCCGCGCGTCCGGTGCGTCCCGAACCCACGGAAAGGTTCGTCATGCCACGCCTTGCACTCATTGCGGCCATCGGGTTCGCTGTCACAGGGATGGTGCCCGCGCTTCCGGCGGCCGAGCCCGCCGCTCCGCTCGGCGGGTTTCGGCTTCAGGAAGCAGACGACGTCGTCCTGCCGCTGGCGCCCGTCAAGCCCCGCTCGGCCGACGTGCAGAACAAGCTCGATGCGTCGGCATGGTTCGCCTCCGGCCGGCTGCTGGAGACCCGCAACGACCTGCGCGGCGCACTCAATGCCTATCGCAAGGCCGTCGAGCTGGACCCGCAGGCCATTGAGGTGTACCGCGCCCTCGTCCCGCTCGCGATGCAGTTGGAGCAGGTCGAAGAAGCCGTGCGGCTGGCGTCGAAGGCCGTCGAGCTCGATCCGAAGGACGCCGAGCTGCTGCGGCTGATCGGGCTGCAGTTCGCCCGGCAGCGCGACTTTGCGTCGGCCATCAAATACCTCAGTCAGGCCGTGCAGTCGGACCGGGTGAAGCGGGAGTCGCCCGGTTTCGTGATGCTGCACGTCGAGCTGGGCGTGCTGTACCAGGCCACCGAACAGAACGACAAGGCGGCGGACAGCTTCGCCATCGTGTTCGACGCCCTCAAGAACCCCGCCAAGTACGAGCTGGACTTTCGCGCCCGTGCGGCATTGCTCGCCGACCCTCGCACCGGATACGAGCGCGTGGGGCAGGTGCTGATGGAGGGGGGTAAGCTGGAGCTCGCGTCTGAGGCGTTCGAGCTGGCGGCCAAGTCCAACCGTGCGTCGGCGGGCAACCTGACGTACAACCGGGCCAAGCTGATGCTGCTGTCCGGCAAGCCGGAGGACGCGCTCGCCGAGCTGCAGAAGTACTTCGACTCGCAACGGCAATCGAAGGGCCGAGACGCCTACCAGTTGCTGGCCGACATCCTCAGCAAACTCAACCGCAGCGACGAGTTGGTGGGCCGTCTCGAAGCACTCACCGAGCGCGATCCGCGAAACAACGCGCTGCAGTACTTCTTCGCCGACACGCTGATGAATGCCGGCGAGCTGGAGCGCGCCCGGCAGGTCTACGAAACGGCGATGAAGGGCGGCGGCGATGCGGCGGGCTACCTGGGCCTCGCGGGCGTGTTGCGCCGGATGAAAAAAGCCGACGAATTGCTCGATGCCCTCGGCAAGGGGCTGGCCAAAGTGGGGCCGGAAGCGCTGGAGCAGTTCGACGTCGAACTGCAGGCGGTCGCGGCGGACGCGGCCCTTGTGGATGCTCTTGTGGCCGCCGGTCGGCAACAATCGCAAACCGAGCCGTCGCAGTTGACCTTTGAAGAGGGATATCTGCTGGCGAAGGTGGCCGAGAAACTGGAGCGGTTCGACCAGGCGATTGAGTTTTTCCGCATGGCGGCAAAGCTCGACAAGGACCGGGCGGTGCTGGCCTTCCGCGAGCTGGCCGACGTGCTCATCGACACGAAACGTTACGCGGAGGCGGCCGCTGTTTACGAAGACGCGCTCAAGCTGCGGCCGCCGGTGGAGTTGAAATATCGCTTTTACATGGGCCTGACGCAGGCCCGCGAGCTGGCCGGCGACACGCAGGGCGCGCTCGCCGCCGTCGCCGAGGCTCGCCGCGACTTCCCGCTGCCGGTGTTCGACTTCCAGGAAGCCTGGATCTACTACCACGCGCGGCAGTTCGACGAAGCCGTTCCGCGATTCGAGAAGCTGATGCAGGCCCATCCGGAATCGAAGGAGCTGGTGCGGCGATGCCAGTTCAGCCTGTCGAACATTCACGTTCTGAAAGGCGAGCTGCGCAAGGGAGAGGAGATTCTGGAGAAGGTGCTCGAAGAGGAGCCAGACGATCCCGCTGTCAACAACGATCTGGGCTACCTCTACGCCGACCAGGGCAAGCACCTCGAAAAAGCCGAGAAGATGATCCGCAAGGCCGTGGACGCCGAGCCGGACAACGCGGCGTATCTCGACAGCCTGGGTTGGGTGCTGTTCAAACTCGGCAAAGTTGATGAAGCCGTGCCCCTTCTGGAGAAGGCCGCCAACAAGCCGACCGGAGGCGACGGCACAATTTGGGATCACCTGGGCGACTGCTATCACCGCCAGGGCAAGCTCGACAAAGCCACCGACGCCTGGCAGAAGGCGCTCCAGGAAGCGGAAGCAGAAAAGCATCAGGACGCGAAGCTCATCGAACGCTTGAAGATGAAGCTGCAATCGCCGAAGTCCGACATTCCCAAACCCAAGCAGTCGGACAATCCGTAGGTTGGCGGATCGATTCTCGCGTGCGGCTTCACGATCCGCACGGAACGCGAAGCCGCACGCGACCGACGTTTGACCCCTCCCACTCACTCACTCACTCACTCACGACCCCATGGCCGGACATTCCCACTGGGCGAACATCGCCTTCAAGAAAGGGCTCGTCGACAAAAAGCGCGGCAAGCTCTTCGGCAAGCTGGCGCGGTTGATCATCGTGGCGGCCAAGCGCGGCGGGGGCAACCCCGCGGAAAACCTCGCGCTGCGCTATGCCATCGATCGCGCCAAGAAGTCGAGCATGCCCAACGACACCATCGACAAGGCGATCAAGAAGGGCACCGGCGAACTCGCCGGCGAATCGTACGACGAAGTTCTCTACGAGGGTTACGGCCCTGGCGGCGTCGCCATCCTCTGCGAGATCCTCACCGACAATCGCAACCGCACCGCGGGCGAGATCCGCAAGCTGTTCGAGAACCACGGGGGCAACCTGGGCACCACGGGTTGCGTCGCCTGGATGTTCGAACGCCAGGGACTCTTCCGCATCCCCGCGGACGGCGTCACCGAAGAAAAACTGATGGACCTCGCCCTCGAAGCCGGCGCCAGCGATGTCCGCGAGGTCGACGGCGGCTTCGAGGTTCAGTGCACCCCCGACGTGTTTCAAGCCGTCGCCGCAGCGCTGGAGGCCGCGCAGGTCCCGGTCGAGTCGTCCGAAATCACGCGCATCGCGGCCAACACGATTGAGCTCACTGGCGACCAGGCCCGCGCCGTGCTCAAGCTCATGGAAGCCCTCGAAGACCACGACGACGTGCAGAACGTCACGTCAAACTTCACCGTGCCCGACGAGCTGATGGCCGAACTTGCGGGCCGTTGACGTTTCAGCCCCGCGCTTGACCTCCCGCACCGAACATGTGACCGTGGGCGCATGTTCGCCTTTGCGCTGCAGAATCTGCTCAGCCGGCCCGTGCGGTCGCTTCTGGCATGGCTGGGGCTGACCGTCGCCATTGCCGGTATGGTGGGGCTGTTCTCGGTGTCCGCAGGGCTGCAGGACTTGCTCGACCGCACCTTCCGCGGCATCACGGGCCTCGTTGCCATGCAGCCCGGGGCGCCGATTCCCTTACTGTCGCGCGTTCCCACCGTGTGGGGTGACGAAATCGCGACCATGTCCGGTGTCCGCACGGTGCGGACCGAATGCTGGTCTCGCGCGCACCTGGTCGAGGGAAAGCCCACCATCAGCCCGCCGCGGCTGCTGTTCGGGGCCGACATTCCCAGCACGCTGCGGCTGGAGGGCGAGATCTACCGCGACCACGTCGTGGCCGGCCGCTATCTCACTCTGGACGACCGAGGCCGCCCCCACGCGGTCGTCAGCCGCGCCATTGCCGACGAGCATCACAAGCGCCTCGGCGACACGCTGCACGTCGATGGATTTGACCTCACGGTCGTCGGCATCTATGAGACGGGGTCGATTCTGATCGACCTTTCGATCGTGGTCGATATCGATGTGGCCCGACAGATTGCGCCGCAGGAAAAAGCAATTTCGTCCTGCTTTTACATCGAGCCGGACCGGTCGATCCCCCGGGACGAATTGGCGATGCAGATCCGAGAGCGCTTCCTGGGTCGCAAGGGCGCGGCGGCGATTGCGACCGCCGGCAATCCGTTGGGCGACCTGGCGACTTCAATTGTGTCGGCGCTGAGCAGGCCGGCGGCGCCGCAGGCGGAGTCCGCGCCCGCAAGAGATTCGCAAGACGAAGGCCTGCACGTGCAGTCGGCCACCGAGATGGGCCAGCAGATCCAGGAATTCAGTGCGGACTTCGACATCCTGCTGGTGGTGATCAACACCATCGGCGTGGTCGTCGCGCTGTTGAGCATCCTGAACACGATGCTGATGAGCGTTACGGAGCGGCTGGTGGAGTTCGGCGTGCTTCGCGCCAACGGTTGGTCCCGCGTCAACGTGATGCACCTGATCCTCGCCGAAAGCGCCGTGCTGGGACTCGCCGGCGGAATTTCCGGCTGTCTTGCGGGTTGGCTGGGGACGCAGCTCGTCAACGGCTGGTTTCCCACACGCGCCAACTTGTACGCCAGCCCCACGGTGCTCGTCTGCAGCCTGGCTTACAGCATTCTGCTGGGAATGCTGGGCGGCCTGTATCCGGCCTGGTGGGCCGTGAAGCGCTCGCCAATGGAAGCCATTCGCCGCGGCTGACGCTCACCTCGATTGTGGGGAACGACTCGCATCGGCCACCGTTGCGGCTCGGAGGTCGCAGTTGGCGTCTCGCCCCTGGAGATCCCTCAATTCGTGCGTCGTGGTCCTCTATGCTCCCGCGGCAATTTTTTCCCGTGCCGCCCACAGCGAGTCCAGAACCGCGTCCACGTACTTCTCCTCCGAAAACGGGCTGAGAATGTAGGACTTCAGCGCCACCATGGGCTCTCCGTAATCGGTCTCGCGGTAATTGTCGGTGAGCGACAGCACCACGCCGCGGCCTTGCAGAGCTTCCGCCTGCACGATGTGAAAGATTTTGCGGTTGTAGTCGTTGTGGGCCAGGAGTTGGCCGCGATAGGCGGCGTCCGTCTGCTCCTTCTGCAGAATGCTGAACGTGTCCACGCCGTCGGGGTAGACGCGGAACAGCGTCACCGGGCCGAAATTGCCGCGGTTGACGACCGTTGTTGCCGCGTGCCCTTCGAGGTGCTCCCGCAGCACTTCGGCCATCGTGACCAGATGTCCCAGAAGCGCCCGCAGCCCCCGCTTGCCGAACAGTCGCAGGTTGGCCAGCGCCGCCATCGGTCCGTGGCCGTTGCGCGTCGTCTCGAGCGTGTAGCGCCCGGGATGGTAATGGCCGTCGTGAAAGAGGTACGGCGTATCCTCGGGCTTGCGGCAGATCAGCTCCAGGTCCGCACTGTCCTTCGCCAGGAACAGGCTCGACACATAGGGCGCGAAGCCGGTCTTGTGGAAATCGATGCCGATCGAGTCTGCGAGCCACAGGTGTTGAATGCGGCGTCGCGTGCCGGCCAGCGCACGGACCGTACGGTGGCGGAAGCCGAGCGGATTGCCGGCGAAGTCGTAGTCGTTAAAGACGCTCCAGGCCCAGCCGATGACCGCATCGGCATGAATGTGCGGCCGGTAGTCCAGATGGAACTCATCCACCAGCCGGTCGCGAATCTCGTGCATCGCCTCCAGATCGTCCAGGCCGAAGTGGTCGGTGGTGCCCAGGGTGGCGACGATGGCGGCGAGCTTGCGGCCGTCTTTCAAGACGTCGCGGGCCATCGTCTCGAACAGGCACGTGCGCAGCTCGTTCTCGGGAGAGCAGGGCACTTGAATCACATTGTTCTGCCCGATGCCCAACCAGTTCGCGATGGCCAGGCACGCATAGTGAGCGCGTTCGGAGCACAGGATCACCGCCGGTTCGCGTTGTCCGTGGCGGCCGACGCCGGGGGACGCCTTTTCGAGGCCCAGCTTCACGCCGTACAGCAACGTGCCCGTCCCGCCGAACGTGAACAGCCCGGCCGACCGTTGGGGATCGTACCCGACGAGCGCGGCGGACATCGCGGCGACTTCCACCTCTGCCGCCGCCACCTGCCGCGACGATTCCTCGCTGACCAGGTTGGGGTTGTAGATCGACGGCAAGAGGCCGCCGATGACGCTGGGGATCGTGGGGAAGGGCACCACGTTGATCTGCGCCTTGGGATGCCCCCAGATGAACATCCCTGCCAGCCGCTGCACGAGCTGCTCGGTGACGACTTCCAGCGTTTGCGGGTCGTCGCCGATGCGCGATTGCTTCGCGGCCGCGTAGTCGACCGTGACCGGCCCGCCCAACAGCGGCGTTTCGCTCTTCATCGCATCGAGCTGGTCGAGCGCCCGCAGGAACGAGAACACGAAGTAGGCATCGTGCACGCGGTCGGAGACCGGCTGCGGAAACGCCTGCCGGAGTTGCTCGACAATCTCTTCGTACGCTGCGCTCATGGAGGAACCTCGTGGAGTAAGAGAGTATCCGCGGATGACGCGAAATGACACGCAGCCGATTGTTGAGCCGCATGTCTCCGGTTGGCGGCAGCGCGACATCCGATTACCATTCCTCACGGAACATCTTCCACTTTGAACGGAGTTCACCATGCGCATCATCATTCCCACGTTGCTCGCTGGCCTGATGGCATCGTCCGTCGATGCCGCCGTGCAGACCAAAACGGTGAACTACAAGGACGGCGATCAGCCGTGCGTGGGGTTTCTGGCGTGGGACGATGCGGTGCCAGGTCCGCGGCCGGGCGTGCTGGTCGTGCACGAGTGGTGGGGGCTCGACGAATATGCCCGCGGCCGCGCCAAACAACTTGCGGAGCTGGGCTACATTGCCTTCGCCGCCGACATGTACGGCGACGGCAAGACCGTGGACCACCCCAAAGACGCCGGCGAAATGGCGGCCAAAGTTCGCGCGAACGTGCAGGCCTGGCGGAAGCGCGCCCTGGCTGGTCTCGACGTGCTCAAGTCCGATCCCCGCTGCGACGCCAGGAAACTTGCCGCCATCGGCTACTGCTTCGGCGGCTCAACGGCGCTGCAGCTCGCGTACGGCGGCGCCGATCTGAAGGCCGTGGCCACGTTCCACGCGGCCCTGCCCACGCCCAGCGCCGACGAAGCGAAGCAGATCCAGCCGCGGATTCTTGTCTGCAACGGTGCCGACGACACGTTCATTCCGACAACGGCGATTGCCTCGTTCCGCGAAGCGCTCGACAAGGCCGGCGTGAAGTACGAGTTCATCAACTTTCCCGGCGCCGTGCACAGCTTCACCGTCCCCGAAGCCGACCAGCGCCACAATCCCGGCATGAAGTACAACAAGTCCGCCGACGAAACGTCGTGGAAGAAAATGAAAGAGCTCTTCGCCGCCACGCTGGCGAAGTAGATGCCGCGAACACATCCGGTCCCCTCTCCCGCATCGGAATGCGGAAGAGGGGACCGATCTCATGCCAGAATGTCGTGCACCACGTGCCCTTCCACGTCGGTCAGCCGGAAATCGCGGCCGGCGTAGCGGTAGGTCAGGCGTTCGTGGTCGAGCCCCAAAATGTGCAGAATGGTCGCGTGCAGGTCGTGGATGTGCACCTTGTTCTCGGCGGCGTAGTAGCCGTAGTCGTCGGTGCTCCCGTATCGCAACCCGCCCTGCACACCGCCGCCGGCGAGCCACATCGTGAAGCCCTCGGGGTTGTGGTCGCGGCCGTCCTTGCCTTCCATCACCGGCGTGCGGCCGAACTCGCCGCCCCACCACACCAGCGTGTCGTCCAGGAGGCCGCGCGCCTTCAGATCGCACAACAGTGCGGCGATGGGCCGGTCGACTTCGCGGGCATTCTTCTCGTGGCCGTTCTTCAAGTCGGAATGCTGGTCCCACTGCACCTTGCTGTCGCTGTGCGTGACCTGAATGAAACGTACTCCAGCCTCCGCAAACCGCCGCGCCATCAGGCACATCCGGCCGAAGTTCGCGTTGATAGGATCGTCGAGGCCGTACAACTGCTGCGTGGCGACCGATTCTCCCGACAGATCCTCCACCTTGGGCAGTTCACCCTGCATGCGGAATGCCAGCTCGAACGAGTTGATCCGCGCCTCCAGCGACGGCTCCGGTCCCGCGTGCTGCTGGTGCTCGCGGTTCATCGCGTTCAACCGGTCAAGCTGTAGCCGCTGAATCTCCCGCGGCAACTGCGAATTGCTGATGTACTTCACCTGCGCCTGGTCCGAGGGCACGCTTGCATTCCCCAGCGGCGTCCCCTGATACACGGCGGGCAGGAACGCGGAGCTCCAGTTGTTGATGCCGCCATGCGCGAGCGTGGGGCAGATGGTGACGAACGCAGGCAGGTCGGCGTTGTCGCTGCCCAGGCCGTAGCTCACCCACGAGCCGAGGCTGGGCCGCACGAAGTTGTCGCTGCCGGTGTGCAGTTTGAGCACCGCGCCGCCGTGCGCCGGGTTGGTACCATGAACGGAATGAATCAGGCACAAGTCATCGACGTGCTGCGCGACATGCGGAAACAACTCGCTGACCGGAATGCCGCTCTCGCCGTACTGCTGAAATGACCACGGCGACTTGAGCAGGTTGCCGGTCGCCGCAAACTGCACGCGCGGCTTCGCAAACGGAACAGGTTTGCCATCGTCGCGCGTCAGTAAGGGTTTGGGATCGAACGTATCGACATGCGACGGCCCGCCCTTCATGAACAGGAAGATCACCCGCTTCGCCCGCGCGGGAAACAACGATGGCTTCGCAGCGAGCGGGTTCGGCGCATGGCTCGGCGTCTTAGCCCCCGTCGAGTCGCCGGGGGCGTTTTCTGCGAGCAACGACGACAACGCAAGCGAACCGAACCCCACGGCGGAACGCTGCAACATCGCACGGCGCGAATACATTGACGCATACATGCTACGAATCTCGTTAGCGACGCTTCGCACAAGCGTGCTGAATTGCCATTGTCGCATTGCCCATACACGAGATGCAAATCGGGCTCAATTCGCCGCGGCGCTGTCCTTCAGGCTCACCAGTTTCAATCGGCCGAAGGGGTTATGCAGCGGACTGCCGGCTCGCCCCTCGGGGCTGTCTTCGGCAATGGCCTGAAAACGCGGTCCGCTCAGGTCAGCGATCACGTGGCCGTTCTCGATGGGCTTATCGCCGCGAGACAGGTAACGGATCATCTCCACGATGTCGAAGCCCTCCGTCTCGACGTCCGCGCGTTTCATCACGACGTCGCGCAAACCCAGGACGTGCATGCCCATCGTCCATACTTCCGTGCGGCCGCGGACGATCGCCACAAAGGCGAAGCTCACCGCGTCGGGGCTGCCGTCGTCCGTCATTTCCAGCCAATGCCCGGCTCCATGCGCGAGCGTGCTGTTGTCGATGAACACCCCCGCGCCGCCGGCCTGCACCAGCGCCGCCGCGGCCTGCATCATCGTGCGGGCGGCCGGCAACGAGCCGCCCGGCCCGCTCAACAAGACGTTGACCGTGTAGCCCTCGACGATCGCCAGCTCCGCGGCCGACGGCGGCTGCCGGCAAGCGGATCGAAAGATTTCGACAAACTGGTCATCGGCCTCCACCGCGCCACACTCGACCGCCGTGGCGTCCGGCAAGATGAGTCCCTCGGCGGTTAAACGACAGCCCGTCGGCAGGCGCTCGAACAGTTCCTGCGGATGCGACCATTGGCCGGGAATCCGCAGGTTGACGGTGACCGGGGCGGCTGGCTCAGGCATTGGGAAAACCTTCTACGGAACTGATGCTGGAGGCATCATAGCGATTTGCCGGTGGTCGCGTCCTCGCGCACCACCGGAACCGGGCTCCTCCTCAGCCCCGAATGGGGCGCAATTCTACAGCCCAGCCCGCAGGTCTGCCGGAGGGCTGGGTTGGCAGGCTCGTTAACCCGACCAGCCCCAACGGGGCGCGACTCGATTCTGAAGAGTCGCGCCCCGTTGGGGGCTGATGCGGTTGTGGTGCGTCGTCAACCCAGGGCTCCGCGACGACGCTTCGCCCTGGGCTGTCGAATTGCGCCCCATTCGGGGCTGAAAAGGAAGACACCGGCACGGTCGTTCCACCAGCCATCGGCGACTGGATTCGGGCGCTGCGTTGTGCCACGACTCCGGCGGGGTCGCAACCACGCTCTGCGACCCCGCTGGGGTCGGTGGGAGCGCGCGTGCGGCATCGTGTTCCGGGGGTGCGCGAAGACGCGACCGCCCGGCTAATGGCTGACATCCCTGCCGGGATGAAGACCATCTTCAGTGCCCTAGAAACACAGGCACACACCGGCGACCGACGCTGCAGCGTGCGGGATCTTTCAGACTACCGTCACGCTCCTGGCGGCCCATATCCGCCGCCAGGAGCGCCCGCCGCAGTAGCCGGTGGAACCTGCCCTACTTCGCTGGCATCAGACGGTTTCTTCGATGAAGGAAACAGGTCGGTAAGTCGCTTGGCTGACAAGAGCGCGGCAAGACTCGTGTAGCGGGATCCTCGCATCGACCCCGGCAGTGCATCATCGAACGGTACCGGTTGCGGAAGTGGCGTAGCGGGTTCCGCGAAGATCAGCCGATACTTGCCGTCGTCCCCGTAGGGTTCGATGCGATCGACGCGCGCGTAGTGCGTAATTGCAGCTACGGGGAGGGATTGATACGCGGCGATGTACTTGATCTTCGGAAGCATTCCTCCGCCGATGCGAATGGCGTCCCAGGAGTTGTCACCAAGAAAAGTCTCGCTAAATCCTGGTTCCTGGGCCGGAACAACAACGGTGTCCCGGGGGTCGGCAGGCGTTACGATGGAGGACGATGCTGGCTCCGTGCCTGGGATAGCGACCGGCGCGGGCTTCTCGAAGACGCGAACACTCAGCAGCGCCAGAATGCGCAGCATTTCCCGTAGGAATCCCTGAGTATCAGCTCGATCAAACTCCG
>Ga0073934_10004757_pt1 | contig 21989 bp, 16 predicted proteins | sample LarsenN4metaG_FD_76834 | JGI IMG/M metagenome (GOLD analysis project Ga0073934, IMG submission 76834) | Hot spring sediment bacterial and archeal communities from British Columbia, Canada, to study Microbial Dark Matter (Phase II) - Larsen... ...
AGCGCGGTCAACTGCTGATTCAGTAGCGATTCAGCATAAGCCTTGTCTTGCTGCGCACGACCGAGGGCTTGCGTGACCGCTTCCAGTTGAGTGTGCAAGCCCGTGAGAATGCTGATGTTGCCTTGCTCTTGGCCGGGGAGTGATCCAAAGTAACGGCTCTTGAAGGCGGCCAGCTTGGCGTCCGTGTCGTCCAGTTTGCGTTTGGCTTCGGCAAGCTGATTGGCCAGGAATTCGGTGGTGCCTTGCGATCGCTGCGCGCGGGCGCGGAGGTTCTCCTCAATGAACATGGATGTGATCTCGGCGCACACTTGTTGCGCCAGCCGCCCGGTACCCGCCGTGACGGCGATGTAAAACCCCGGCAGATCTCCGCTGCGCGTACCCGGCATGGGCCGAATGGGGGTAATGGTAATAGCCTTCCGTAGCCGTTCGACTTTCATTTCCATATGGGGGGTGCTCGCGTCGTCTCTGTAGAGCGCGAATTTGTCGATGACGGGTTGGAGGCGGGTGCGGCTGAGGATCTGCTCTTCCATGCTGGCCAGGCGCATGGCCAGGTCCTCCGCCACCACCGGCTTGACCACGCTGTCCGGGACCTTTTGCTGTTCGACGAGCACCAGCGTTTTCGAGGTGTACTCATCCGGGAGGGTTAAAGAAGCCGCATAGGCGATAATGGGTGCGATCACCGTGGGAATCAGAAGAATCCACTTGCGCCGATTAGCGATCGCCAGGTAGTCATCGATGGTCATTTCACGATGTCCAAGCATTGCTTTCTCTCCTCGCTCTTCCTGACCGTTGCCCGAAGTCCGGTCCCCCCTTACATTTCGTACTTCCGCCCGTGCCATGCGAGGCTGATCCCCAAGTTGTGGCGCAAAAAGGAACTGCCCGTATTGATCCCGGTCGGATTCCGTGCGTCAGACCACTGCTCCTGCAGGACGTAATGCAACGACAGATCGGCGTATCTGCCGAGGGTGCGGCTCAAACCCGTGGAGGCGTAAACGGAATTGTAGGCCGAGGCCGTGCCCACGGTGGGCCCTTGGCGGAGTTGCTCGTTACGCGAGTATCCCGGGCTGAGCGACCAATGCCAGTTGCGCGTCAGGCGCACTCCGACCGACGTTCGGAATTGGTCCGTCGAGGCGCCCAGAAGCAATCCCGACCCGTTCGACGTGTAGTGGGCATAGGAGAATTCGAAACTGGTTCGGGGCCGTCGGTAATGGAGCGCCGTGTGGGCCGTCCAGGAGGCCCGACTCTGCTTCCCCGAGACCCCGCTGTGGGCAATCACGAGCTGAGGACCACCGGCCATCTGAAACGCCACCCGCCCGGTCACGCGATGGGAATAGGCGATCTGGGCGTAGTGGGCGTTCATCTCGTAGTCGATCCCCTGGTACCGGAACAGGCTGACTCCGTAAGTCAAGGCAATGTTGTCGCGGCGATTGATAGCGTAGTTGTAGCCGACGGTCGCCTGGCCAAAATCACTTTCGATGTAGCCTGGCTCCCGAAACCGGAGCAGGCCGTAGGACCCGCTGATCGTGAAGGAGGAGCGGGAGGAGGCGTTGTACTGAATCTGGGTCAACGCGCTATTGGCAATACGGGATCCGCGACCGGTGAACAGGCTTTGGTTGGAATTGAAAACGGGATTCCAGCTTCCCAGGTTGCTTCCAAACCGACCGCCCACGCCGAACGATCCCCCGAATCCGGCGAAACCGAAGGGGGATTCCGGCAGCAAGCTCAAGCGATCTCCGATCATCAGCCCCCAACGACGGCCCTGATACGTTTCCGTGAAGCCAAACTGGTGCATCATGGCATTGAGTTCGCTGTTGCGCGCGTAAAGCATGCCTCCACCTTGATAATCGAGGGCAAACTCGCTCCGGCGACTGACCTGCTGCACCGTCAGCCCTCCGACGATGCTGCCGCTCACCTCCACTCCGGCCGTTCCGCGGGAGAGGATCGTTCGGTTCGAATCCCCGAAAAGCGTTGTGCGCAGGCTGGGCAGGACAAAGTTCCGCGATCGGGCTGGCGACTCCACGCGGAGTTCTTCGGCGCCGGAAAGCGGGCGGGGGTCCGGGGTCAGAGGGGGAGATGATCCTTCCACCTCCGCTTGCTCGTCGCTGCCCGTGGCCGTCGGCGCGGGCTCTTCTACCGAAGTCGGTTCTTGTTGTCCCCAGAGCCCGGGCGGCACGAAAAATGTGGCTGCAATGATGATCAGGAGCTGTGTCTGTTGGGTCATGCGCTAATGCCTCTACGGGACCACGATCGAGTCACCGGGTTTGAGAGTAATGTTCTGCTGGGGATTCTTGCCCGCCAGCACTTCCCTGTAATTGAATGTGAAAATAGTCTGCTTGCCGTTCTCGGTCCGCAATATTCGGATCTTGCTTCCGTTCGCAAACTGCCCCAGCCCTCCCGCGGTGGTGATGGCCTGCAGGACCGTCATGTTGGCGGTGAGCGGCAATGGTCCTGGGCGCATGACCTCACCCATGACGTACACGCGCCGACTGTTTATGGTCATCACGATCACCGTGATTTGGGGTTCGGTCAGGAATTTCCTGAACTTCTCGGTCAACTGTGCCTGCAACTGCATAGGTGTCAACCCAGCGGCCTGGACGTCGTTGAGCAAGGGGAGGGAGATCTTTCCATCCGGACGTACGGGAACACGGCGCGAGATGTCAGGTTCCTTCCACACACTGATATCCAGCACGTCGTCGGCACCGATAACGTAACCCGGGTCGTCGGTCGCGGATTTGGGAGCCGCATCGGCGCGGGGAGCAGTGGCCGGGGCGGTCTGGCTTCCACCGCCCGTCTTTTCTGCCGATCCCTGCCCCGCCGCTCCCTGGCCCACGGCCAGAACAAGGACCAGCAGCAGCGCAATGGATGGCGAATTGTTCATGAGCAAGTACCTCCCCACACCCTCAATCAACTGCTCAGTCCAGGCCCATCTGTTTCAGTTTGTAAAGCAAGGCCTTGTAGCTGATCTGCAATTCCCGTGCAGCCCGTTTGCGGTTCCACCGGACCCGCGTCAGGACCTGTTGTATTAACTCCCGCTCGGCGTGGCGTGAGGCAGCCCGCGCCGCCTCTTTAAGCGAGATGCGTTCCGACTGTCCCGCGACTCCGGGGGCCGGCGCAGCCAGGGGATCGAGGTCGGAAAGCATGACCTTCTCGTCGCCGACGGCGACCAGTTTCTTCACGACGTTCTCCAATTCACGGATATTTCCCGGCCAGGAGTATTCCTGCATCATGCGCAGGGTTTCGGCGCTGACTTGGGGACGAGGCCGCCCGAGCAGCGCGGAATGCTTGGACAAAAAGAAGTCCACCAGGGCGGGGATGTCGTCGCTTCTTTCCCTCAACGGAGGCAGTCGCAAGCTAATTCCCTTGAGCCGATAGTAGAGCTCCTTGCGGAAGTGACCGGCGCGGACTTCTTCCTCAATGTCCTGGCTGGTGGCGGAAATGATTCGGGCACGCAGCACGCGCGCGTTGGGGATGGCATCGCCATCGGGCAGCGCATGCAGCAGGCGGCTCTGGCAACTCGAACTGAGTTCACTCACCTCGTCCAGGAACAGCGTGCCGTCCGCGGCGGAGCCGGCCATTGCGTCGGAATCCGCGGCCGCCCGAGTCAATTCATCGACCAATTCAACCGTAAGGGAAGCACAGATCAACTTCACAAAGCGGCCCGACTGTCGCCTTGACATCTGATGGATGCGAAGCGCGACTTCTTCTTTCCCCGTGCCGCTTTCGCCTGTCAACAGGACCGGAATATCCGTCAGGGCAATGTTGGCGATAACGTGCTCGAGCGCCCGCATGGCCACATTCTTGCCCGATACGAAGCCGTGGTGGCGTGCTTCACCGCCTGCGACGCTTTGCATTCCGATGGTCAGAGGAACTCGTGATGCCATGGATCCTCACCCGAAAGACACAAATCTAACGCTAAAGTCGGGGCAAAACCCCCCTCCGCGAGAGCAAGAAACTGGCCAACAGGTCCAACGGTCGTGCGGGATGCTAATTCTCCTTCCAACGTTCTATTTTTCAATAAGTTAAAAAGTCGTCCCCGAGGTGCAACATGGTGGCAGAGATTCCTCCAATGTTCAAATAGTTTTCCACAAAGTGGAAAATGTTTTCCCTTCACCCGCCAGACGCGGCCTCACTTCCTGACTCTATGAATTCACCCATTGGGCACTTTGGGAGACTTAGTCAGTCACCATTCGAGCTGTCGGGTGGCTCGAATCGGCGCACGCCCGGCAGTCATTGCCAGAAGTCTCCGTCTCGGCTATTCTTGCAGGTGGTCGGGCTTTCCGCCGATGGCTGAGCATCAAGAAGGTTTACTGAACAGCAGGGTCACGAAGGCAAGCCACGAAGCTTTGCGGCTGTGGTGGCAGGTGGGTATGCTGGCAGCGGCCACGGCGTTCCTCTACTACCCGGTGCTGGCACGGCTGGCCTGGGATTGGTGGAACGACCCGGAAGCCTCTCACGGCCCTTTGGTTCCTGCCTTCTCCCTGTATCTTCTCTGGCGCACCCGCCAGAAATGGTCTTGTTTGCCTCGCAAACCCTCCTGGTTCGGCCTTGCTGTTATTGTGGGCGCACTTGCCCTGCTCATGACGGGTGTGCTGGGGGTGGAATTCTTTCTGTCCAGGAGCTCCTTCGTCTTCCTGCTGGCAGGGCTAACTATCTCCTTTCTCGGGTGGGCCCATTTCCGTGCATTTCTTTTCCCTTGGGCGTTCCTGTTCCTGATGATTCCGATACCCGCGATTGTCTTCAATCAGATCGCCTTTCCCCTCCAGCTCGTCGCCTCGAAGTTTGCCGGGGCCATGCTGGAGCTTGTCGGTGTGCCGGTACTTCGTGAGGGCAACATCATCCAGTTGTCGAACACCTCGCTCGAAGTGGCGGAGGCTTGCAGTGGCATTCGATCGCTCCTTTCTCTCATCACGCTGGCCGTCATCTACGGCTACTTCCTTGAAACGCGAATTCATCGGCGCGTGATCTTCGCTGTGGCGGCGGTCCCCATCGCGGTCGTCGCCAACGGTCTTCGCGTGGTGGGGACGGGGGCGTTGGCGCATTTCTGGAATCCTGAGAAAGCCGAGGGCTTCTTTCATACCTTCTCCGGATGGCTGATCTTCGTGATCGCCATGCTGATGCTATTTTCGGTGGACAGCCTTTTGCGCTGGATTGACCAGTTGCGAGGGCGTCGCCTGCCGCAACCGACGGGGTAAGCAATCTTGGAAAAGAACCTGGTCCGCTTCTGGCTCGTGGTCGTGCTGCTGGTGGGGACGGCGGCATTCTTGCGCTCCCGTTCCCATGCCGAAAGCCTGCCACCCCGCCGCCCACTGGACTCCTTTCCCCCTCAACTGGGGGACTGGCAGGGCAGACAGATCTATATCGCCGACGACATCCGCAGAATTCTCGGAGACGGGGACTTCTTGCAGAGGATCTACCGCGAATCTCTGGACCAACCGCATGTCGAAGTCTTTGTAGCCTACTTTCCGACGCAGCGAACCGGGAGCACCATCCATTCACCCAAGAACTGCCTGCCCGGCTCCGGTTGGGTTCCCGTGGAGTCCCAAACGGTGCCTTTGACGCGGCCCGACGGGAAGGTGGTGAGGGTTAATCGGTATATCGTCCAAAAGGCCAGCAACCGGCAACTCGTTCTCTACTGGTATCAAGCCCACGACCGCGTCGTGGCCAGCGAGTATTGGGCGAAAGTTTACATGGTGGTTGATGCCTTCCGTTTGAACCGGACCGACGGGGCGCTGGTTCGATTGATTACTCCACTGGGCACGGCTGAAAGCCCCGAAAGCGGCCAGAAACGGATTGAGGATTTCCTCGCCGCTCTGTTCCCCGTCCTGCCCGATTACATTCCGCGATAAGCGACTCGAGTGGAGTTCTTATCCTCCTCTGGGAGGGGGGCAACACGCAGTGGGTACGACGTTTTCGACCACGCGCTGAGGCCCTTGAGTCAACAAGGGACCACGAGGTCTGGCATTTACTCGTAGGGGGCAGGCGGCGCCGCGTCGCGAATGCGCCGGTGGGGAGTTCCTGTAAGTGCGGCCGGAGGGAAGATTCCTCAGTTCGACCGGAATTTTCTCTCGAACGCCGTCTCGGGCAGGTCGCGGGTGCTGCGGGAGGGCAGCCCGGCCTGACGGATCTTGTAGAGCAGTGCGCGGTAACTGATCTTCAGCTTACGTGCCGCTTGCTTGCGGTTCCAGTGGCTCGCCTGCAACACTTGCAGGATCACTTTTCGCTCCAACTCCAGGACGGCTTGACGGGTAATTTCCTTCAGTGGGACCGAGTCGCCGTGCAGAACCTTGGGAGTGAAATGCATCTGGCCCTGACTGATCAAGTCCCCGGTAATGGCCTCTTCCGAGCCCAGAATGACATAGCGCTTGATGAGGTTCTCGAGTTCACGGATATTGCCTGGCCAATCGTACCGTTGGAAAAGTTGCATGACGTGGCTCGAGAGCGGAGGGGCCTGGAAATTGAAGGCCTGATTGTAGACACTCAAGAAGTAACTGATCAGGGTCGGGATATCCACCCGCCGTTCGCGCAGCGGCGGGACGCTCAGATTCAGGACATTGATGCGATAGTAGAGGTCTTGACGGAAACCTCCGGTCTCGATCTCCTGTTCCAATTGACGGTTGGTGGCACACAGCATGCGGACTTCGACGCGCCGGTCCTCCTGGGCGCCGATGCGGCAGAACTGGCCGTCTTGAAGGAGCTGCAGCAGCTTGGCCTGAAGGGGTAGCTCGAGCTCCGAAATCTCGTCCAGGAACAGCGTGCCCCGGTTGGCAAGTTCCACTCGTCCTGGTTTAGTTCCGTAGGCTCCCGTGAACGCCCCCCTTTCGTAACCGAAGAGTTCGCTCTCCAGCAGGGTCCCGGGAATGGCCGGACAGTTGACCTTGACGAAAGGTCCTTCTTGCCAGGGAGAGAGTTTGTGGATCAGCTTGGCGATCACTTCCTTGCCGGTGCCACTCTCGCCCTGGATCAGTACCGGGACATTGGTGCCGGCCAATTTCCCCACTTTCTGCCGGACCAGGCGCATGGAGTCGGATCGCCCAAAGATGACTTCATCAGGCGGAAGGACGCCGAGGGGTGTCACAAAAGTCGAACCTATCTGAGGCACTGTTGTCATGTATTTATTCTCGTTCCAGAGCTAGACCCCTGCGGTTGCAGCATACTGAGTGCCAAACTCTTTCCCACATGAGTCTGCCAGGCCTTGTCATGCGGCTTTTTGTTCTGAGGTATCGCATTGAAAGCAAGGGGCCTAATTACGCCGTCAAAATCTGCACAATGTGAACCCGAATTCCTCTCGCAAGATTTTTCTCTCAATGTGGAAAAGATTTTCCCACCAGGGAAAACAACTTCCCTACCCGGGTGCAATTCTGTTGAGAAGCAAATCCCCCTTCCCTCCGATTCACAGACGGCTTCCGCGGGCTATGCCTTGTCGAGTCCGTACTGTCGGATCTTGTATAGAAGAGCCTTATAGCTGATGTTCAGGATCGCGGCGGCCTTTTTCCGGTTCCAATTGGTTTGCTCGAGCGCTCGGTGAATGGCTTGCATTTCCGCTTCGTCTTTCAAGCTGCGGACCAGTGACTTCAGTCCGGCCGGCCTTCCGGCGACCGCTTCCTGAGAGAGCAAGGGGAGATGGCCGGCCTCCTCCCGCGTTTCAAGTTCCGCAATGGCGAGGTCTTCGTCTGCCAGGATGAGAAATCGCTTGACGAAGTTCTCGAGCTCCCGCAGGTTTCCCGGCCAGGGGTATTTCAGACACGCCTCAACCAGGCGCGGGGAAAGGGGGACGGGAGTCCGGGCGTAACGCGCGGCGAACCTGGCCATGAAATGCCGGACCATCGAGGGGATTTCTTCACGCCGCTCGCGCAGAGGCGGCAGATGGATACTTAATGTGTTCAGGCGATAGTAAAGGTCTGGGCGCAGTTTCTTGCTGGCGATCGCCTGCTGGATATCGATATTCGTCGCCGCTAAAATCCGGACGTCCACGCGGACCACGGACCGGCTCCCCAGACGCGAGAATTGCTGGTCCTGAAGGACGTGCAGGAGCTTGGCTTGCATGGCGACGGGCATGTCGCCAATCTCGTCCAGCAGGATGGTGCCTTTGTCGCAAAGCTCGAACTTGCCCGGTTTGGGTTTGGTGGCGCCTGTGAAAGCTCCCACCTCGTATCCGAACAGTTCGCTCTCCAGCAGGTCGGCAGGCAGCGCGGCGCAGTTGACCTTCAAGAAGCTCCTCCGCGCCCGGAGGGAGAGCTTATGGATGAGCCGTGCCACGACCTCCTTGCCCGTCCCACTTTCCCCCAGCAGCAGCACGGGGACATCGACAGCGGCCACTTGATCGACCTGAGCCCGAATCTTGCGCATTTGAGGGCTGGCAGCGAGGAAGTACATGTCATCGCCCAGTTCTTCGGCTTCATCGCGGCCCAGGCTGACATCGATGGCAGCCGGCTGGGGGTGCAGGTGCTGCTTCAGGAGGGCGTCAAGCTGGGATTTTTGGAATGGTTTTGTGAGGTAGTCGGTGGCCCCGTGCCGGCCCGCTTCGACGACCTTGCGCGGGTCACTGACGCAGGAAAGAATGATGACTTTCAGATTGGGCCGGATTCGCCGCAGTTGGGCGAGCGTCCCCAGCCCGTCGAGTTCGGGCATGAGCAGGTCGAGCAGCACCAGATCCGGCACCGGCTCTCTTTCGATCCGCGTCACGGCTTCCCGCCCACTCGCCGCAGTCTCCACGTGAAAGGATTCGACCTCGAGCAGGGTGCGCATGTAACGGAGCACTCCCGGCTCATCATCCACCACCAGAATGTGAGGCGTCGGGTTCACGGCCGTGAGGTTCCTACCGCGATTCTCCACCCACGCGGGCATTCAATGGGAGTAAGAAAGAGATCTTGCTGCCCGCGCCGTGCTCGCTTTCCACCCAGATTTTTCCGCCATGCGCCTGGACCAGACGACGCGCGATCGCCAGGCCAAGACCGGTTCCCTCCGAGGTTTCGGCCGCCCCTGGGACGCGGAAGAAGTCGTCAAATATCTCCGCATGGTGCTCCGGCTCGATCCCCGGTCCGGTGTCGGCAACGGTGACGCGCGCGGCGTTGGGTTGCACAGAATACTGCATGCGTCGTTCGTTGGGCCCCCAGCGCTCCAGCCGGCTGCGGCGGTCCCAGAAGTGCGGTTCGGCCGACATCCAGACCGATCCGCCAACTGGGGTGAACTTCAGGGAGTTGTCCAGGAGGTTGGAAACGACCTCTTCAATTTTGAACGGGTCGAAGGCGAACGGCGGGAGCTTCCCGCCGGGGCTCAAGTAAAGGGCGACGCCCTTCTTCTGGAATCTGGGCAGCCATAGCTCATAAACATTGGCCAGGCAAATGTTAAGATCCCCGATCTCCAACTGGATGGTGACTGCCCCGGTCTCCAGCGCACTGTAAGTCAGGAAATCCTGGATGAAACGCTGCAGGCGTCCACAATTCTCTTGCGACTCGTGGAGGATCTCGAGTTGCCGCGCCAGGAGAGGTCCGGGTTTCTGACTCAGCAAAAGTTCGATGTAACCGGAAATGATAGCCAGTGGCGTCTTCAGGCGATGCGCGGCGGTGGCGAGAGCGATGGTGCGGCGATGCGCCTCCTCCCTCATCCGCGCATGGAGCTGGAGCAATTCTTGGTAGGCGCGGGGCAGATCCGCGGGGCTCGCTTCGCTCGGGCTCCCGGGAATTTCTCCTTCCCGAGCGGCTCCGTCCTCATCCAAGTTGCTGGTCCTCGGGGGATCCACAGGAGGAGTAGATTCGGGCATCGAGTCGCCTCTCCGAACTCGCCTTCGTACTTGCGCCCGGAACCGCTGCGTCAGCGTGCACTTGCCTGAGGCAAAGATTAGGCCGCGGTCCTCTTTGCTACCTGCTAGCGCCCGCCCTTAACCTTCACTCTGCCCGAGTGGTTCGCTGGACTGATTTTTCGCACGCGATTATAATCGGCGTGTGGATATCCGTCAAGCTTCCAATGCGCAATGTATTTCTTTCTCGTTACAAATCCTTGCGCTTCTTGAGTTTCGCAGGCGATGGCTTTGGGAGCCGTTGATGGCCTGCCGCGCCACGACCAGGCTTAACACTATGAAAACACAACGGATATCTATTGCATTCCGCGCGTTTCCATCCTGGGTGTTTGGCAGGCCGAGTGCTAACGCCTATACGAGGGGAAGAGGTAGTGTAGCGTGCCAAACCTGAAAGCAGGCCAAGAGCGACGCCGGTGGGAACGATTGCCCCTCGCCATCCCCGTCTTCGCCCGCGGAATCGATGACAAGGGGAAGGATTTCCTAGACTTCACCACAGTCCTTGACGTTAGCGCCGGGGGAGCGGTTGTTGCCACACGCCGGAGCCTGGCGCGAGCGGCCCGACTGACCTTGGAAATTCCCTCCGCGCCGTTGAACGAGAAGGCAGCGGGAGTGACATCGTTCCGGACGCTGCGCGGGAAGATCGTGCGCGTAACCCCCTCGGAGCGCTGCCAGCTCTGTGCGATTGAATTTGTCCGCCCCATCCGGAAGACTCCTGCCGCCGAGCAAGCCTAGGAGCTCACGGCGGGCGGTCGAAGAACAGCGTTCGGTTTGTTTCCCACGCCTTCCAAACCCCACGAGAAGGCTGTTGTTTTCCCCTCGACTTCGATTCCGACCCCGATACCCAGATTTCGGCGAGGCTAGAGCGATGACCGGGCCATCGGCGGGGCTCCCATCAAAGGCTCTTTCTGCGGACTCGAGGTAGCCTGCTTCCAGCGTCTCTGCATTGCGGGAATCGGCGTTGGCGGGGGCCGCCCCCTTGACGGGCCCTCATTATTATTGGGCGCGGCTGATTGAGCCCGTTCTGAGACTCTTCACCAGCCCACCGGCAGGAGGTGCAAAGGCGTTGTCGCTTTCACAGCCACGGCACGCGCGGGTGACGCGGATCGCCCACGCGGCGTGGGAGGGGCAGATTCCCGAAGCCACGTGCACTCTCAAACTCCGAGTCAGGCCCTTGAGGATAATCAGGGATCAGAACTTGGGTCGGTTGTAATTACGAATAGCCATGGGCATCAGCTTGCCGCTAGCGACCTGCAGGGACAAGTCGTAATGCACCGCATACTTTCCAGCGTCCGTGATCCGGCCGGCCAGGACGGCACCCCAAATGGCCCCCCCCGCGCCGCTCCCCGAGAACCCGGCCGCGCCCAGCGCGGTGATCATAGCCGAGACGTTGGCTTGCCCGGTGAACGTCAGGGATTCATCGCCCAAGTCGTTGCTGCCCTCGTTGTACACGTTGATGACCAGGGCCGCGGGCGGCGCATTGGGGGGCATTCCGCCATTGCCGATCCCTTGCCCGCCTACGCTGAGTTCCTGGTAGATATTGAGCACCGCATAGCCGACGTCGGTGTAGCCGGCGGGCGGGCAGCTGGCGGGCTGATTGGCGACGTTGATGATTTGTGCGCTGCCCATAATGTCAAGATTCTTGATATCGTAATAAATGGTATCCTCTGCGCTGGGGCCACCCGTCAGGCAAAGGGCAGCGTTGGTCCCCACAGAAATGGCGGGGAGGCGGAAGGGGTCATTGGCGGTTCCGTCGCCGAAGATATTGGGATTTGTCCCGGACTCAGTCCAGGTCACAGGCGTGTCGGGGCCCACTTCCTGCCAGACAACGGCGGCCACGGTCCCCACTTCTCGCCAGGTGATTCCGGCGTCGGATCCCACCTCCCGCCACGTTACCCCGCCATTCACCACCGTCGCACCGCTAGCTGTGGGCCAGTTAGGCTGGGGATTGACGGCGGTTCCTGCCACGATGCACATGTAGATGTGGCCATTCATCTGGGGCGTTTTCGGTCGGACTATGTCACCGACGGCGTATGGCTGGGTGTTCCAAGCGTTGTAGCTTGTGCCGCCGTGAGTCACCGTGGCGCCGCTGCCGGTTGGCCAGCTCCCCATGGCGGGCGCCGCGGCCAGGCTGTAACCCGCAGTTTCTACGGTATAGATATGTCCGTTTCCGGGAGCGATGGTCGTCCCTCCCGCAAAGTAGGTGTTTGTGCTGTAAGTCGGAAAAGACGAGTCACTGACGGTTGCGCCGCTCGCGGTCGGAAAGGCAGGTTGCATCGGACCGCTCGTTCCTGCCGAAATAGCCTTATAGGCATGTCCGTTGGCGGGCGACGGTCTGACGACGGCACCGACCGCGTAAGGCGTGACGGGAGCCCAAGCCGGGGGCGCGGCTCCGTCAGCGACCGTAGCACCACTCGCGGTCGGCCAACTCGGCGCACTTGTACCGCTCAGCCCGGCGGACGTGACCGTGTAAGTGTGTCCGTTACCGGGCGAAATGGTGGTGCCCACCGCGTAGGGCGTTGCAGCACTCCAACCTGCGTAGGTCAACGGGTAGGCAATCGTGGAGCCGGCGATGCTCGCCTCGAGAAGCCAGATCCCCGACACCACTTTCACCCACACGTATTCGTTGATCTGGTTCGGACTTAGAGGGTCCGGAGGAGTCGGGTAAGAACCGGCATTCTTGTTGCATGAAGTGCCGCCCCCGCCAAACCAAGTGCATGCCGGAAAGGTGGGCATGGGAGGTTCGGGAATGGCCGGAACAGGCTGGACGGTGCCGGTCACGCCGCCCACCGAGCCCGAGACCCCTGACGAGGGAGTTGCGCATGCCCACAACGAGCTGTAGGAGGGGGGATCAGCGCCATAGCTCACGTCGCCATTGACAACGTAGCTGCCCCCGTTGAGAGTCACTTGACCCCCGGAACCCACACCCGCGCCATCGGCAAATGCATTCGTATTGGTACTCGCCCCAGTAACGCAATTCCCCCCACTCGCCCCGTTGTAAGAGCCCCGCGTCGAGTTGTAACTGTCCGTGCAGACCGTGCCTTGCAGTGTGATGTCGCACATGCCGTAAAGGGCGTTGGCGAAGTAAGGAAGGTAAACCGGCGCCAGGGTGGCTTCCTGGACGCTGGTGGGCCTGGCATTCGCGCCGCCTCCCGGCGGGATGGAATTCCACGTTCCGGTGGAGACAACGTGCCAAACCTCGTAAGGCTTGCGGTTAATGGTGGGGTAAAACGCGTCATTCACCGTGTGATAGTCCTCGAGCGTGGCGGTGACGGTGAACTGCCCGGAATTGTTGGCGGTCGAGAGGGGATCCAGGGCAACTTTGAAAAAGCGACCCTGGAAAGCCGTGGGGATAGTTTCTCCGTCGGCGTTGGTCAGCGTGGTCGGGTAGTTGCCCGTGAAATTCCCGTCGGCGTCCATGCGAAGAATCACAGGCCGATTGGTGGCAGGGCAATCGGCGATGCACCGCACGGGTCGGAATCTGGTGTTGTAAAGAACCACCGGGCTGTAGGCGTACTGGCTGACGTCATAGATGGCGGGGGCGTCCGCGGGCGAGACCGCGACGTACTTATCGCTGTTGAAAAAGTTGATGGCCTTCTGGAGTCCCGCCTTGGCCACGTAGTCGGCTTGGGTGGAGGTCCGGTAGTTATAGCTGGCGAAAGTCTCCGACCGTGCACTGAACACGATCGAGGCCGCCAGCACGGTAAGCACGACGATGGCCAGCATGACCAGAATCAAGGCGACACCGTTCGTGCTCTCGTTGACCTGAGGCCGCCATGCACCCTTCATAGTCACCATCTCCCTCAGTCCGGAATGGGTAGCGAATGTCCGTCTGGATCTATCGGCTTGAAGGGCAGTTCCGGAGAACCGCCCAGCAACGTGATGCCCCACGCATAGTTGATGTTGGTCGGAACAATATGCGATCGCATGCGAATGGTGCGGAATTCGTTGACCTCGGGGTCCTTGTCCACCGTCTGCAGTGTAAGGTCAACTTCCACCGAGCGCACGTAGGTAGTAAACCCGTAAGTGATATTACCGAAGGTATCGTAGTTTAACTGAAAGATCGGTTTCAGGTCGGGATTCCGGAAGACTCCTGCTCCGTCCGGGTATCCCAGGATGTTGTCCGCCAGCGGCGAGGGGGAGCTTCCGCTCGCCGCCTTGTCCGCGGGTATGTTGGGATTGAGGATGGGCGCGATGAAGCGGTTGAGTTGCAGGATCTTGCAGTCCGCTGTGGTCGTAGAACCCGCCGATGTCTGGCACTGCAAGGTGGAGGTTCGACCCGTGTCCACCAATTCGTACTCACCGTACCGCAGTGACCCGTTCCCATCAATGTCCCCAAAATACTGAATGACATTCACCACGGCTGACTGTCCCGTTCCCACGGCGCTGGCACTGTAAAGGATGCCGTTGGGGAAAGGCAGCGAGCGGCTGAAGACCGGCTGGCCGGCTGCGTGCGGCAGCGTGATAATGGTCGGGAAGGTGGTATCGGTGATTCGGTGCGTCGCATCCCCCTTAACTTGGACAACCTCCCGGTTGGGATCGTCGGCGCTGGAGCCGATTTCGACCAGATTCCCGTAGTAAATGCCCTTCGTGTCTCCGACCGGAATATCCACAATTGTCCCCGTAGGCGTGACCGCGTCGGTCAGCGTCTTATGGGTGACGAAATTAGGATTGTGGCCGGCCTGCTGGAGTTCCTGCGTCATCAGCTCAAGCGCGCTGCGTGCTCCCTGATTGCGCTCGGCGAGGAGTTGGTCGCCTCGGTACCGCTGCTGGTTGAAGCGCACGAACTGGAAGACCGCGGACATCAAGACCGTAATGATCGCCACGCTGATCAGGACTTCGATCAGTGAGAAGCCCGCCGCCGCGTGGTGCGCCTTACGGGGGCTTGGCGGGCAGCTCACCGGGGTGAGCCCTAAAGCATGCGGTGTGTGGATTGGGCACATAGCAGTCGCCTATTCCGAAACGTAGGTCGTGAGCATGGCCGAGGGGGCGGCCGCGCCGGTGTTGACGGCGTTGCGGCTCCAGACCAAAACATCAATCCGTTTCATGCCGGGCGTTCCCGGCCCCGTGGTAATCACGTCGGTGATCTGCCACTGGCGCTGGTACGCGTAGGTGCCGACGACCGAGCAATCGGCTCCAGTGTATTGATTGCCCCCGGCATCGAGATAATCGATGTAACCGACCGAGGCGCCCGAGCTCGGACACTCCGTGGCGTAGGTCAGAGTCCCTCCCGCTTTCAGTCCCTGGTTCCAGTCGGGGTCGGTGATCCCGGTGGTGTTGCAGCCCGCGGCCGGAGTGCTCAGTGTGCAGTCGTACCAATCCAGATTCATCAGCGTCTCGATCTTGTCCTGAGCATAGACGGTGACGCGGCTCATCTCCACGCCCTGGTTCTTGTTCTGGACGGTGGCGGTGAAGACCACACCGCCCAGGGCCGTCATCACGAACATGGAAATCAGAACCGCGACCATCACTTCAACGAGGGAAACACCTTGTTCATGCCTGCTCATGACAACTCCTGCCAGAGACAACTAGCGTGCCACCCAGGTGCTCGTCACCTGGGAGAAGTTCCATACCGTAATCCGTCCGCCCAAAGACACGGTGACGGCGTCGTACAGGCCGCTGTCGTTCGTCAAATAAATCACATTGTTGTTGTTCGGGGCGCCCGAACTGTCCACCGGAAGCCCGCGAGTATTGAAGTAGATCGAGGTCGAACCGCTGGTGAAAGTCGCGCCGATGGTCCCGGGCTTGGGCTCGACCGGGCAGGTGGTGAGAAACTGGATGCCCTGCGACAATGGCAGCCTCTCCTCCTCGAACGGGTTTCCGTAGGCTTGCGAAAGCCGTTCCCGGATGAATTGTCTTTGCGCGGTGTTGATGGTCAGGCGATACGGCGTGTACTGCGAGGTCGCGCGGAAACGGGTCACGTTGAGCGCCGAGGCCATGGCCGAGGCGTCGGCGTGGAGGCGATACCCTTTGACAAAATTGATGGCGCTGGGCAGGGCGAAGGCCGCGATCACCCCAATGATCGCGATCACGATCAACAGCTCGAGCATCGAGAACCCAGGGTTCTTACGATTCATCCGAGTTGTCCCCCTCCCCAACAACCGGCCCTGGGAACAGGACCTGCGGCTAGAGATTATAACGAATGGCTACGGCGTCCATCCGGAAGCCTGACATTGGCCGGGGGCTTTTGCCAAGTCCGATATCCTCTGGCGCAAGGACGTTTCCTCGGTTGGCTGCCACGCACACACCACCCTCGACCTGCGAACATTATACCTCGTAGGCAATTCAATGTCCAATCCCGTACAACTATCTTTCACACATCTAAGGCGTTTGTTTTATTGGCAATATACAGTCACCGGGGCCGTAATGATCACGTGCTTTTCACTGAAAGCGCAACGGATTGCACTTTCGATAGTTGAAAGAACCATTGCGCGCGGATGTGATTCCGCCGGCCTCCGAGCTCTCCATTTGGGCGCTTCGCCCTTTGGTTGGGAGGGGCCGCAATGACCCTAGCCTGTCAGGTCTGAGCCAGTTGGGGTCATCGAGCGGCGAGGAATGCGCTCGGATTGTGGGGATTGCCGGGCACAGCCATTCCGATATACAATCAAACCCAGGCGTCAGGGTTATTCGTCGCTATCTTCAGATCAGGGTTTCAGAATCTTGAGAGCTTCGTCAGGGCTCCGCCTCGTCGTGCCGCATTCGAGACGACGTAAAGACGTCGGTCTGCCGACAGAAGTTTCAGCGGGAGAGTAAAGGGCATGAACAAGCGTCGAGTTGGTTCGCGGGAATTCGGGCAGCGTCTGCGGAAAGCAATCCTCGGACCGGTGCTGTGGAGTCTCAGCGCGGCGCTCCTGCCGGTTGGCCACGGGCTTCGTGCCCAGACTCAAACCGACGAAATGCAGGCGATGCGCGAGGAGATGGCGCGCTTGCGCGGCGAGCTCCACGCGCTGAAAGAGGAAGTCCGCCTCTTGAAGGACGCGGCAGCGGTTCCACCCCCCACGACGCCAACCACGCCTGCCGTCCCGTCCCAGGAAAAGTATGGGCAAACGGTCGTTGCGGAAGCTCCCGTCGAGGGCGCGGAAGAGCCACCCTCACCGGCGGAAGTCTTGCCTCTGCTTCAGGCGCAGGTGGCGGAGCACGCGCAGACCAAGGTGGAATCGAATTCCAAGCTCCCGGTTAAAGTCTTTGGGACGATCGTCTTCAACACGTTCTTCAATTCCGGTGAGGCGAACTGGCTGGAGAATCCCAACACGGTGGCCGCGCCACCCGCCAGCGGCCTTCCTTCAGGTTCCTTCAGCGCTACGCTCCGTCAAAGCCGGATGGGAGCGATCATCGAGGGACCGCAGGTGGGGTCATTTCGAACCAGCGGCTTGTTTGCTATAGACTTCTTCGGGGGCATTCCGAATTTCCAGACTGGCCAGGTGATGGGTCTGCCGCGCTTGCTCTATGCCTTCATGCGGATGGAGAGCGCGCGGACGGCGATTGAAGTGGGGCAGGACCACATGATCCTCGCGCCACGCAATCCCACCTCGCTCGCGGCAATGTCCTTCCCCGATCTCTACCGTTCTGGAAATCTCTATCTGCGCGTGCCGCAAGCGCGCATCGAGCACACGTTCGCGGCGGGCAAGAGCGGGGAAGTGCTCGCGGTAGGCGGAATCGTCGCGCCGATTGGTGGCGATTCCACACTCCCTTATACCTTCGTCCCGCAGAATCTTGCCGGAGAGCGCTCGCGGCGTCCCGCGGTGCAAGCGAGGCTCGCCTGGCGGGCGCGGCCCAAGTCCATGGACCGAGGTTTCGAGGTCGGTGTTTCAGGCCACTACGGAACCGAGCAATATGTTGGCGGCGCGATTCCAAGCTGGGCCACGGCGCTCGACTTCGATGCCCACGCGGGCCGCATTGGCCTGGGCGGCGAATGGTATGTGGGCAAAAACCTCGACGCTTTTGGCGGTTCGATCGGCCAGCTTGCTAAGTCCGCCGGAGGCTTTGTCGAGGGCCGAATCAAGGCCACTTCGAGGCTTGAATTCAATGGCGGCGTCGGCCGCGACCGGCTGTTCGATCTGAACCTTTTCCCGGCCACTTTGGCAGGGAACACCGGCGTCTTTGCCAATACGATCTTCCGCTGGACGCCGGAGTTTGCCAGTTCACTGGAGTATCGCTGGCTCTCGACGTCTCCGACACTGGGAGCGGCGAGAAGGAACAACCATCTCAACTTTGTGCTAGCCTATAGCTTCTAACCATGATGAGACGAATTGCCTTCCAATGTACGATTGCGGGCATGCTGTCCACGGCCGCTCTCGGGGCGCAGTTGAACGGCCGAGTCAAGATCGTGGGGCAGGGAGACCGCCCATCCGCGACCACAGTGGTTTACGCCGAGTCGCTCGACGGCCCGAGTCCCGTCAGAGCCGGCCGCTTCAAGCTGGCGCAGCAGAACAAGTCCTTCAACCCGCGCATCCTGGCCGTGCCTGTTGGATCGACCGTGGACTTTCCCAACTACGATCCGATCTTCCACAACGTGTTTTCGCTCTCGCGTCCGGCAACGTTTGACCTGGGGCTCTATCGCGCGGGTGCTTCGAAGAGCCGGGTGTTTTCGCAGCCCGCAACCTACCGGGTGTTCTGCAACATTCACCCTCAGATGATGGGCGTTATTTTGGTATTACCCACTTCGTTTATCACCCAGTTTGAGGGCGCCGGGACCTATAAGATGGACCTGCCGCCCGGTCGCTACCGCGTCACGGCATGGTCGGAGCGTGCCTCGGCGGTGACGGCTGAAGTCGCAGTGGGGGACGCCGCCGCCTCCGTCCCGGAACTCACGCTCGATGAATCGAAATATGTCGAGCTTCCCCACAAGAACAAGTTTGGGCAGGAATACCCCAAGTCCGCCTACGACCCCATGAAAGATTCCGTGCCTCGATAGAGGAGCGGGGAGGCGGGCCGGAGCGCCGGGCCTACAAGCCGGTGATGCGATAAACGGGGACGGGCTGGCTGAAGCCCTTGACGTGCTGGGGTTCGAGGCACTCGGCGGTGACGAGGGCGCGCACCAGCCTGTAGGTGCTCTCCGGGATCAGGATTTCGCCCGCCTCGGCCAGCGAGCACAGACGTGCGCAGAGATTCACATTCGAGCCGATGACCGTGAAGTCCTGGCGGTCGTGGCTGCCAATGCTGCCCAGGACGACCTCACCGGTCACAATGCCAATGCCCAGGGCGAGCGGCGTTTCCAGGGCGGAGGATTGGTTGTACTGTTCGACAGCCTGATGAATCTTGACCGCGCAGCGGATGGCGCGCAGCGCGCTGTCTTCGCCGGAAAAGAGCGCGACCACGCAGTCGCCCACGAACTTGTCCACATCGCCCTTGAACCTTTTTACCTGTTCGGTCTGGAGGCTGAGGCAGGCGTTCAGCACCTTGACGACGTCCTCGGGCGCCATCTGTTCGGACATGGAGGTGAAGCCGCGCATGTCGGAGAAGAAGATGGTCAGGAGCCTGCGCTCGCCCGCGACACCCGCCGTGGTGATGCGCGCGCGGATCGCGTCCACGGTGGACTGGGAGACAAATTTCTGCATGTCGGCGCGCTCGCGCAGGCCTTGGGTCATGCTGTTGAAGGATGCGGCCAGGTCGCCGAGTTCGTCGCGGCTGCGGACGTCGAGCCGGAAATCGAAATTCCCCGCCGCCACTTCCTTGGTGCCTTGCACGAGCTTGGCGACTGGGGCCGTGACCGTGCGGGCAAATAACGCGCTGCCCAGAAGCCCCGCCAGGGCCACGACCAATCCCAGCACAATCAGACCCAATTGAATGCGCCGATAGGGCTCAAGCAGCTTGTCGCGCGATTGAAAAATCACCGCGAGGGGTCGGACCTCGCCCTCCGGGCCGAGTGGAATTGATTGAGCAATGTAGTGCTCGCCGCCGATATCGATCACGCCCCGGTTTGGGCTCTCGGCCAAAGCGGATTGCCACTCCTGGCTGCTGCGCCAAGGAAGGTCAGGAGCGGGCAGAGTGGAACCGAGAATCTGATCGGCGACGATCGCAACTTCATTCTTGGCTGCGTCGCGCAACTGTCCGGCGAACGCATGGTCAATCTTCGAGCCCGCCAGGATGAATCCGAGCACCGCGCCACCCACTTCGGCCGGGACGAGGGCTGCGTTATAGACCCCCGAGTGGGCGACCAGGACCCCTGCCGCCCAACGATTCTCCAGCGCCGGCTTGACCCACCGTTCTTGTGCTTCCGGGGCGGGGATCGCCTCCTCCACATCTGTGCGCGCGATGACTCGACCTTGCGGGTCAAAGGCCATCAGCAACGAAGTTGTTCGGTCTTGGTATTGGGTCAGGAAATCCCGGATGGTCCGCAAGTCGTTGGTTCCGAGGAGAGCTTTCAGGTCGGGATAGGATGCCACAAGCTGTGCCGTCAGCCGGAGGCTCTCCAGCCTCTCGTTTTCCGCGGCGGCAATGCGCACTCGGCCTTGCTCTAAATCCTGCGTGATCCGGCTATCGACAAACTGCCCGGCCTGGTAATTGACGAAGACCAGCGTGCCAGCAAGGAGGGCGACAAGGAGGGCACCCGAGTAGAAGAGAATTTTCCAGCGCAGGGTCATCCGGGCCATGGGGTCATCTTACACAATTCGCCACAAGTAGGAGGGAACATTTGCTTGGCAAGCGCTGCGCATCAGGGCTGGCGCAGAGGCCCGGGAGGGCGGGCTACTGGCCACCACGCGTAGGGCCCCTGACCGCGCCCGCCTGGCGGGGCGACACCCCGCCCTCACGGAGAAAGGGAATTAGAGATCGTGGTGGCAAGCTTTTTCGCGATCTCTTTGATGCGCCTTAAATCCAGCTTGCCAGTGCCGAGGACGGGCAGCGCGTCGATGCGATAGAAACTCTCCTTGCGGGGAATCCACAGACGGGGCAAATTGACTTCCCGCAGGCGGCGCAGGAGTTCCTCAACTTCCACGCCCAATTCCGTGTGCAGGACCACGAGCCTCTCCCCCTTCTGTTCATCCGGCACAGAGGTTACGACCAGGCGCGGCTCAGCGGTGCCGAGGGCCGCCTGCAGCGCCTCCTCGACGCGGAGGTGCGGCACCATCTCGCCGGCGATCTTGGAGAACCGGCTCTGTCGGTCGGTAATGGTAACAAACCCATCCTCATCAAGTGCGGCGATGTCGCCCGTGATATACCAACCGTCTGCGGTGATCGCTTGCCGCGTCTTTTCCGGCTCACTCAGATAGCCCTGCATGACGCCGGGTCCCTGGATGAGAAGCATACCTTCCTTGTTCCATCCCAGATCTTCCAGTGTGTCCGGATTCACCACGCGCGCCGCGACCCCGGGGATGGGATGTCCTACGGCGCCGAGTTTGTACCCTGGCTGCGTCTGGTCCGGGGCCACATAATTCGCTACGCCTACCGACACGACGGGCGAGAGTTCCGTACAGCCATAACCTTCAAACATGGGCACGCCGAACTTCTCGCCAAAGGCGCGGGCCAGTTCGGGCTTCATCTTCTCGGCGCCGACGATGGCCATGCGCAACGCGGCAAAATCCTCGCGCGTGCAGGCCTGGACATACTTCCAGGCGAAGGTAGGTGTACTGACCAAAAGCGTGACACGGTGCCGGCGGCAGAGTTCGCCGATGGTTCGCGCCTCGAGCGGGTGGGTGTGAAAGACGATGCCGCAGCCGGAAATCAGCGGCAGCCACAGTCCCACCGTAAAGCCGAAGGAATGGAAGAAGGGCAGGATCCCAAGCAGGCAATCGTCGCGGGTGATGCGGACGGCCTGCCGCGAGCCCTCGATGTTGGAGACGATGTTGCGGTGACTGAGCATCACGCCCTTCGGCAGGCCCGTGCTTCCGCTCGAAAAAATGACCGTGGCGAGCGAATCGGAGCGAACGCTGCGCGGGATCAGCCAGCGCCGCAAGATATAGCTGGGAAGCAGGAGCGCGGCCGCGGCGTAAAAGATCTTGCGGGCGCGAGGGATCTCCTTGGCCAACTCTTCCATCATCACCATACCCGGCCGCCGCGGGATAGAAAAACGCTCCAGCAGCTTTTCTGAGGTGAATATGGTTTTCAATCGGCAGCGCGCGAGGGCGGAGTCGAGCGCCTCGGCCGACGCCGTGTAATTGAGATTGACGGCCACGCGCCCGGCCATGCTGATGCCGGCGTTGAGCAAGGCGCTCGGCACCATGGGCGGCAACAGGACGCCCACCATCTCATCCCCCGG
>Ga0073934_10004758_pt1 | contig 21988 bp, 24 predicted proteins | sample LarsenN4metaG_FD_76834 | JGI IMG/M metagenome (GOLD analysis project Ga0073934, IMG submission 76834) | Hot spring sediment bacterial and archeal communities from British Columbia, Canada, to study Microbial Dark Matter (Phase II) - Larsen... ...
AAAGGCGGCCACATCGGCCTCGGGATCGGGTACACACTGGCGAGCGCGATCGCCGGCCTCGTGCTCGCGTACCTGGGCATCGTGCTCGCGCGACTGTTGCCGGGAGGCGAGTACCGATGACGTCGCCAAGAGGGGAGCACGCATGAAGCTCGAGGGCCACGCACGCCGGTTGACGATCTTCATCGGCGAAGAAGACCGCTACGACCACAAGCCGCTCGCGACCGAGATCGTTCACCGGGCGCAGCAGGCCGGCCTCGCTGGTGCGACCGTCGTGCGCGGTGTGGAGGGCTTCGGTGCATCGCACCACATGCACACCACGCGCATCCTGAGTCTTTCGAACGACCTACCCATCATCGTGCTGATCGTCGACGAGCCCGAACGCATCGACGGGTTCTTGGCGCAGCTCGACGAGCTCATCACCGAGGGGCTCGTCATCGTCGACGATGTCGAAGTGATCAAGTACGCCGGCCGGACCGCGAGCGCCTGATGCTCGTAGCCGGAGTCGCCGTCGCCGGAGCTCTGGGCGCCCCCGTGCGCTACCTGCTCGATGGCTTCGTACAAGAGCGCAACGACGGTGTGTTCCCCCGCGGCACGCTCGTCATCAACGTCACCGGATCGTTCATCCTCGGACTCCTCACCGGGCTGCTCCTCTACCACGCGTTTCCGTCCGACCTGAAGGTCGTCCTCGGCACAGGCTTCTGCGGCGCGTACACGACCTTCTCGACCTTCACCTACGAGACCGTGCGACTCGCCGAGGAGCGGGCCTTCGGTGCCGCCCTGCAGAACGCGCTCGCGAGCATCCTCGTGCCCGCGCTCGCGGCCGCCGCCGGCCTCGGGATCGCTGCCGCCTGACGAGCGCACGAGGCTCGCCGAAGCCGCGTTCGAGCTTCGCCATCATCGCTTGGCGTCCGAGTGCCCCGGTGCGACGTACACCTGCTCGCCCGCTACCCACGTCTCGGCGACCGAGGGCGGATGCTCGGCGTCGAGCGCGCCGTCGAGCACCACGAGATCGGCGCGCAGCCCCGCTGCCAGCCGGCCCCGCTCGTGCTCCTGGCCTCCTGCGTACGCAGCACCGGCGGTGTACGCGCGCAGCCAGTCTTCGTACGACACCGACTGGTCCGGACCGATGACCGTGCCATTCGATGTGAAGCGCGTCACGCCGCGTGCAGAGGTGAGCAGCGGCTCGGCGAACGCGCACGGATGATCGGACGACGCCGCGATCGGCACTCCAGCTCCGGCAAGGTCTGCGAACGGCATCCAGGTCGCGTCGTCGAGCGTGAACCCGTCGACGGCGCCGCCCATGTGATGGACGAACCCGGGCTGTACGACCGCGACCGCACCGAGTCCTGCCATGCGACGTACCTGTGAGGAGTCTGCGAGCGTCGCATGCTCGACGCGGAAGCGGGGATCGTCGTCCGGTCGCGCGCGTGCGGCCGTCTCGAATGCGCCGAGCGCCGCTTGCAGGCCGCGGTTGCCGATCGCGTGAACTGCGACCCGAAAGCCACGCTCGACGGCGCGACGAGCCTGGGTGGCAAGGCCCTCGAACACCAGACCGATCGAGATCGCATTGCCACGTACACGCCCTTCAATTGCCGGCAACACGCCGCCGTCGGCGAACAGCTTGACCGGACCGACCCGCAACCACTCGTCGCCGTCGCCCGTCGGTGCTCCGTCGAGGCGGGACTCGTCGAGAGGGCCGAGCAGCGCCTCGCCGTGCGGCATCATCAGCACGCTCACGGGCAACCGCTGGTCGCGCGCGAGTCGCGCGTATTGCGCTTCCGCCGACGGCGGGCACGCGGCGTCGTGCACGCAGGTGATGCCGTCGGCGAGCAGCGCGGTAGCCGCCGTCACGATGTGGTCGGCCCAGCGATCCGGATCGCGGTACGGCGCCATCGACGCCGCGTGCGCCGCGCTGAACGCGCGCTCGACGAGCAGACCGGTCGGCTCGCCGTCGGGCCCGCGCTCGATGTACCCGCCCTCGGGGTCGGGCGTCCCGCGGCCGATCCCGAGCGCATCGAGACCGGCCGACGATACGACGCACTGGTGGTAGCTGTAGTGCACCACCACGACCGGCCGGTCGAGCCCGAGTGCGTCGAGATCGTGGCGCGTCGGCGTGAAGCCACTCCCGAGGTCGGTCCAGCCGACGCCGCGGACCCACTCGGCATCGGGCTCCGCGGTCGCCTGTCCCGACAGCCGCGCGTGCAAGCCCTCGAAGTCGGTGACGTCGGAGAGATCGGCCCAGCGCGGATGCAGCGCCGCGATGCAGAGATGTGTGTGTGCGTCGATGAAACCAGGGACGAGTGTGCGGCCAGCGAGGTCGACGATCGCCGCGTCCGGAACAGCCGCAACGGTGCTGCGGTCGCCGACAGCGACGATCCGGTCGCCTTCGACGACGACTGCCTCGGCTGCCGCACCTTGACTGTCCATCGTGAGGATCGTGCCCCCGACGAAGGCGGTGCAGGCGTGTCGGCGCGGTCGCCGCACGTTCATCCGAGTGCTTCGATGCTGCGGGTGAGGAACGCGTCGATGTGCGCGGTCTTGTACTCGACGATCGCGCGCATGTCGGGAAGGTAGTGCTCGAACGCATCGGAATCGATGGCCTCCGCGATGCCCATGGCGACGTCGGTCGCCGGGACCTTGGGTCCCGTGTACGACGACGGCTCTGCATCGGGATGCTCCCAGATCTCGGTGTCGACGGGCCCGGGCACGATCAGCTTGACCTTCACGCCGGTGTCCCAGAGATCGAGCGCCAACGACTCGCTCCAGCCGCAGAGTGCGAACTTGCTCGCGCAGTAGGCGCTCTCGTGCAGGATGCTGCGGCGACCACCGAGGCTCGAGACGTTGACGATCGTGCCGTCGCCGCGCTGGAGCATCGCAGGCAGCAACGCGTGCGTCAGGCGCACCGGCGCGTGAAAGTTGACCTGCATCACGCCTTCGACCTCGGCGGGATCGAGCCGGGTCGCTGCGATGACACTGGGGATCGCCGCGTTGTTCACGAGGACGTCGACGCGCCCGAACGCGTCGAGCGCGGCCACGGCGACTCGCGTCGCGGCGGCCGGATCCGCGAGGTCAGCTGGAAACATCTGCGAAGAGGGCGCATCCCGGCGGCAGTCTTCGAGCACCGCAGCGAGCCGATCGCGGCGCCGCGCCACCAGTGCGACGGTGGTGCCACGGCTTGCGAGCTCGCGGGCGAGCGCAGCGCCGATTCCCGACGAGGCCCCCGTGATCAGCGCGACCCGAGCCGGCGTGCCCCCCGCGTTCATCCCGCACCCTCCCACTCTCTCGCCTCTTGCCGCCTCTTGCTCGTCGGCACCGGGGAGATGCTACGATCCGCATCTTCTTCATACGCATCGTATGCCATCCGTGCGTTGGTCGACCAGCGAGGGAGGGCCGTCGTGGAGCTCGCGGCCAAGCGAGTCCTCATCACCGCAGCGTCGTCCGGCATCGGCGCGCAGCTCACGCAGGCCTGTGTGTCGGCGCGCGACGCCGCCACAGCAGAGCTCGTCGACGGCGCCATGGACGCGATCGCACGCGAAGCGACTGGGGCCTGCATCCCGCAGTGGTTCCAGGAGATCGCCATTGGCAAGGTCGGCACCCTCGAGGGCGTCCTCGCCGGCTCGGCCGCGTGGATGCGCGAGGAGCAAGAGACCTGACATGGCACGGCGTCTCCCACGCGGTCAGCAGACGCGCGAGCAGATCCTCGCGACCGCGTTGCGCCTGTTCGCCCGGAAAGGATACGCCGCGGTGTCGATCGAGGAGATCGCGCAGGAGGCGGGTGTCACGAAGGGCGCGGTGTATCACTGGTTCGACGACAAGGACGACATCGGTCGAGAGCTGCAACACGACCTGTACGAGCAGCTCTCCACCGCGTCGATGCACGCGTTCGTCCCGGGCAACGACATCGTCGAGAACATGACGCGCGCATTCGACACCTATCTCGCCTTGCTCGACGACCTCGACGAGGCGCGGTTCTTCTTGCGCGACGCCTGGGTGATCCCTGCCCTCGATGAGGCCGGGCGACGCGACCACGAGGATGCAGTCGCGATGATGCGTGACGTGCTCGCGCGCGCAATCGATCGGGGTGAGCTGGTCGCGTTCGATCCGGACGCACTCGCACGCGTCCTCATGGGCATCTACACGGAGGCGACGCTGCACGTGCTGCGGACCGGTGACCGTTTCGGCACCGAACAGGTGGTCCGCCATCTGATGGAGTCGCTGCGCGCGTCTGCTCGCACGACCACGATCACGAGAGGAACGTCCCAGTGAGCGAGATGACCGAACTCGCCAAGCGCGACGCTGCGCACGTCATCCATCCTGTCACCCCACCACGCGAGATGGAGGCCGACGGCGCGCGCGTCGTCGTCGCAGGCGACGGGTGGTGGATCACCGACGAGCGGGGTCGACGCCTCATCGACGCGTTCGCCGGTCTCTGGTGCGTGTCGGTTGGGCACGGTCGGCGCGAGATCATCGACGCCGTCCACGCGCAGATGGAGACCTTGGAGTACTTCACGACCTTCCATGGTCAGTCGCACCCACGGGCGATCGAGCTTGCCGAAAAGATCTGTGCGATGTTCCCGCCCGAGTACGGGCTGAATCACGTGATGTTCTCGTCGGGCGGCTCCGAAGCGAACGAAACGAACTTCAAGCTCGTGCGCCTCTACTGGGCGCTGCGCGGTGAGGAGCGGCGCACGACGATCGTTGCCCGCCACCACGGCTACCACGGGCTCACGATCGCGACGATGACGGCAACGGGCATCATGCCGATGCGTTGGGGCTTCGGCCCCGAGGCACCCGACTTCGAGCACATCGCAGCGCCCTACTGCTACAGCTGTGAGCTGGGCCTGACCTACCCAGACTGCAAGCTCGCGTGCGCCGACCAGCTCGAAGCGCTCATCGAGCGTGAAGGTGCGGACACGATCGCCGCGTTCATCGCCGAGCCAGTGATCGGCGCGGGCGGCATCATCCCGCCACCCGACGACTACTTCACCCGCATCCGCGAGATCTGCGATCGCCACGGCATCCTCTTGATCGTCGACGAGGTCGTCACCGGGTTCGGCCGCAGCGGCACCATGTTCGGGTTCGAGCGCTACGGCGTGCGCCCCGATGTCGTCACGCTCGCAAAGGGCATCACCAGCGGTTACCTCCCGCTCGGTGCGTCCGTGATCTCCGACGAGATCTATTCGACGATCAGCTCGAAGCTGCCTGACCACATGCCGATCAGTCACGGCTTCACCTATTCGGGCCACCCGACGTGCTGCGCGGCGGCGATTGCGAACATCGGCATCATCGAGCGGGAGCGGCTGCACGAGAATGCCGAAGCAGTCGGCAGCCATCTCCTCGAGAGGCTCCGCGAGGTGATCGGACCGTGCGACTCGGTCGGTGACATCCGCGGCCAAGGCCTGATGATCGGCATCGAGCTCGTCGCCGACAAGCAGACGAAGCGTGGGTTCTCGATGCCGCACTCGGCCTGCTCGCGCGTCGAGGCCGAGGCATGGGAACGCGGCGTGTATGTCCGCGCGATGGGCACTGAGGTCGTGGGCATCGCACCGCCGCTCACCATCGACAGGGCATGCGCTGACCAGATCGTCGAGATCCTCGCCGAGTCGATCGCCGCGATGGAGGCCGATCTCCTCGTCGCCGAGCGCGCCAAGGTTGCCGCGCGCGCGCAGCATCGCCTCGACTCTGTCGACGCGGTGTTCGCGGCGATGGCCGAGCGCTTCGACCCGGAGCGCGCAGACGGGGTCGACCTCGTCGTGCAGTTCTCGCTCACGGGTCGCGGGGGCGGCACGTGGATCGTGACGATCCGCGACAGCGCGCTGAGCGTCGACGAGGTGAGCGAGGAAGGCGGCGAGGCCTCGGTCACGATTCGGGCTGCCGCGGACGATTACTTGCGGATCGCCAACGGCGAGCTCTCGGGTGCGGAGGCCTTCAGCACCCAGAAGCTGACCATCGAGGGCGACCTGGCCCAGGCAGCCAAGCTCGCCGAGCTGGGGCTGATGTGACCGGCGAGCTCGACCTCGCTCGGCTCGCGTCGGCGCCGTACGCGGGACCGATCTCGTTCGCACGCTGGCCGCTGACGCAAGACATCGAGGGTGTCGACATCGCGGTGATCGGGGTTCCCTTCGACATGGGCACCACGAACCGGCCCGGCGCCCGGCTCGGACCGCGCGCGATCCGGGAGCAGTCGCTGTTCGTCGGCCAGTATCCGTGGGGGCATTGGCCCTGGCACTTCAACATCCTCGAGGGCTACCGACTGGTCGACTGGGGCGATCTGCCGATCACCGCGGTCTGGGTGGGCCATCCCCACCGCATGGTCGACGACGTGCAACGTCACGTCGGCCAGATCATCGGCGCGGGCGCGAGCCCGCTGTCGCTCGGAGGCGATCACATGATCGCCTACCCGCTGCTCGCAGCCTCTGCGGAGCGCTACGGGCCGGTCTCGCTCGTCCACTTCGACGCGCACTCCGACACCTGGGACATGGGCGACGACCTCAACCACGGCACGATGTTCCGCATCGCGGCACGCCGGGGGCTCGTCGATCCCGGGCGCTCGGTCCAGGTCGGCATCCGGACCCCGAATCCGGACACCTGCGGCTTCAACATCGTCGACGCCAACACGCTGCTCGACCGACCACTGCGCGAGACGGTCGATGAGATCCGCGACACCGTCGGCGACCATCCCGTCTACCTCTCGTTCGACATCGACTTCCTCGACCCCTCCAGCGCGCCCGGCACCGGGACGCCCGTCGTCGGCGGACCCAGCGCGCGCCAGGCGCGGCAGCTGCTGTGCGGCCTTGCAGGGCTTCGCATCGTCGGTGCCGACCTCGTCGAAGTCGCGCCGCCCCTCGATCCCAACGACGTCACGGCAATCGTCGGTGCCACCATCGCCCTCGACCTCGCCCACCTGCTCGCCCTCGCACGCCCGGGAGGAAGGTGACGAAGGGATCGGTCGTCGACGGCGCGAGGTCGGTGAGCAGCGCGTTGCGCGCCGGGACGCGACGTCCACGCGCTGCCCGTGCGCCGGCGCGCAGCGCACCGATCAGTACGATGGTCAGGTGATCGCCGCGACGTTCGGCACCGAGGGCGACGCCTGGGCTGCGCGCACGCGCCTCGACGAGCTCCAGCGCGGGATCTGAGCCACCTCCAGTGAGGTCGTCCGGTGCCGACCGACGAGGAGCTCGGGTTCCCGGCGCCCACGAACGATGAGCGCGCGCTCCTCCTCGGATGGTTGCGCTTCCTCCGCGGCGCCGTGCTGCGCGACCTCGACGGGCTCGAGAACGAGCAGGCGCGCTGGCGTCCCGACGCGCGTCTCATCTCGCTGCTGGGGATCGTCAACCACCTCACCCATGTCGAGTGGCGCTGGATCGACGGCGGCTTCCTCGGCGCGACCGTGTCTCGTGACGAGACCGAGTTCGATCCCGGTCCCGACCTCGACGTCGACACGGCGCGTCGGCGCTATCTCGAGCGCGCCGCCGCAACCGAAGCAGCGGTCCTGTCGCTGCCGCTCGACACGCCGCACGCCGACGGCAGCGGACGCGACCTGCGGTGGGTGCTGCTCCACCTGATCAACGAGACCGCACGCCACGCCGGACACGCCGACGCGACGCGTGAGCTCCTCGACGGGACGACCGGGGAGTGAGCCCCAGCCCACGCTTGACCCAACCGGGGACGGGGCGTCAAGTCGCCACTCGGGGCCGTCGATGTACCGATTGGTTCGGCGTCGCCGGGGCGCCGGTGAGGTCGAGAGGGTGGCATGACACGGCGGAGAGGCTCGGGGCGCATCGTCGCCGCGCTGGGTGTGATCGTCGCTGTGTCGCTCGGCCAGATGGCACTCGGCGGGGCGCAGGAGACCGAAGGCTCCGATCCCGCGCCCGACGATCCCTCGACCGTCACGACGACGACGCTCCCGCCCGAGCCACCGCCGCCGTTCGAAGAGACGCCTGACTCCTCGACGACCACGACGTCCTCGACGAGCCCGACGAGCTCGACGACCACGACCACGGAACCGCAGCTGACGGCTGCCGCCGTGCCCGGCACGGCGAACGAGGCGCCCGACTTCGCATCCCGCGCGTGGTCAGACCCGTGGGACATGAGCAACCGCGAGGACATGCTGATCAACCCGCCGTGGACGGCGCTCAACGTCCTCAACGGCAAGATCACCAACGGGGTGATGATCTTCGCCCTGGACGGCGTCTGCGGCACCGCGAGCTGCAGCGGCTTCGTCACGCCACTCTGGCCTGGGATCGTGCCGGGCGCGCTGCCCATGGGCCGCGACGGTGTGCTGGGTCCGAACACGATCAACGCGAACACCTACAAGTACCTGTCGATCCGGCTGTACGCGACCGGGCTGCGCAGCGCCGGCATCTTCTGGTCGCGCGGCGGGTCGGCCAACGATCCCAACAAGCAGGGCGGGATGCCCGCGAGCTTCATCGGCGACGGGCAGTGGCGCACCTACACGTTCAAGTTGCAGCGCTACGCGCCGTTCAACCGTCCGATCGACTGGTCGGGCCTCATCAACGGCCTGCGGATCGTCTTGAACCCGCCGCAGGGGCAGCGGCCGATCGTGATGATCGACTGGATCCGGCTGTACGAGGAGGATCCGGCCGGCACGATCACCGGCGTCGAGCCCAGCTCGCCCCTCTACTACTCCGGCGTCGGCGGCCCAGGGTGTGAGCAGATCACCGGCTCGCAGAACGCCAACGTGTCGGCACTGCCGCCCGGTACGTACACCTTCTACCGGACCCCCAACTGCGCCGACGCGCCCATCGGTCCCGTCAACGTGGTGCCGCGCCCGCTGCCGACCATCAAGGCACCGAGTCTGGAAGGCGGCGCGGACTACGCCACCACATACCTGCGCGACCCGTGGGACATGAACGGGCCGCCCGACGTGAAGAGCTGGGCCAACACGTGTGGCGCGTCGTACACCAAGGTGCCCGGCGCGTTCTCCGGCTACAACTGTCTCACGCCGTACACGGGTCACATCGACGACCCGCTGATCGAGCTGCGAGTCGGCTCGGGCAAGCTCGCCATCCCGAGCCACAAGTTCCATCGGCTCACGCTCGAGTTCACGTACTCAGGCCCGTTCAGCCTCTACGGCGGCTGTCACGGCGGCACGATCGGCCGGGTCATGTGGCTCACGACGATGCACTCCGGGCCCGTACGTCAGACCCAGGACATCATCACCTGGAAGGACCGGACCAAGTTCACGGTCGACCTCGACATGCACAAGCTGCTGCTCAACGACGGGCCAGCGTCGACGTGGACGCCGTTCGTCGTGCCGCCTGGGCACTACGTCACCTATCTCCGGTTCGACCCCAACGAGGACACCTGCGCGCGGTACTTCCATCTGCACGACGTGAAGCTGCGCATGGACGACCGGCCGACGCTGGGCGTGTTCAAGATCACGTGGAACGACCCGCGCGCGATGCCGGGCGACCGGGTGTACATCTTCGTGAAGCCCGTCTCGGGTGGGAGCTGGACGTTGCTCAACCCGTCGGGCTCGCTGAACAGCGCGACCGACACGTCGTACGCGTGGAACACGACCGGCGTCGCGAAGGGCAAGTACAACGTGCTGATGCGCGTCGCGCGCAGCGACCTGTCGAACTACACCGACGTCGTCGCCGGCGGACCGGTCGAGATCGTCTAGAAAGATCTTCCCGACGAGGTCGCCTAGGACCGGCCCGCTCCCACCTGGTCGGGAACGGCGCGGTCGAGACCCTCGAGCAGCTCGTCGGCCGGTGACCACCAGCGCCCCGGTGTGAGCGCGCCGAGCGCGCTCAGCAGGGCGTCCGGGTCGGAAGGCACTGGCACGACGCGCGCCGGGACGTCCCGGTGCACGACGCCGAGCCAGAAGTGTCGGCGTGTCTCGTCGAGGGTCTCGGGGTCGAGGACGGCGTAGTAGTCGGGCAGCTCGATCGCGCCGGTACGGAGGCGGGCCCGGGTCTCGGTGACTGCCACCTCCAGCTCGCCGATCGGGCCCTCGCCGTCGAAGAACCGCACCCAAGCGTCGGCCACGACCGCCAACGGGTCGGCATCGTGTACGAGGTAGGGGATGTGCGCCGAGGCGGCGAGCCGGGTCGCTTCGACGGCGCGGTCGAGCGGCGGCGCCTCGTCGTCGAGGTCGAGCACGCGCACGTTCGCGGCGCGGTCGAGCGCGCGCAGCACGCCGCCGGTCTCGCGCCCGACCACCACGACGACCGTCGTCGACGCGCGCTGCACGACACGAACGTACCCAGGGCGGCTGCGGGGGTGCGCATCTGGCCGTCGAGGAGAATTCCCAGAAGTCGATACGTGCGACAGTCCACGATCGACCAGGAGCCCCCCCATGGCCGAGTACGAAGCTCGCATCGGCGCCCCCACCCCCTACGGCCGCATCGTCATCGTGTGATGGATGGATGCGTTGCTCACCTTCGTAGAGGAGGTTGATCTACGCATCCGAGCTCCGTGCCGCGGAGGTGTCACGAGCGAGATCGGGGAGCGGTACCGCAGGGTCGCCGGCGGCTTCACGGGCCGGGCCTGTGCCGTGCCGCCCGAGGCGTGGGACGCGCCAGCTCCGTGTGAAGGATGCTCGCGCGACCTCGCGCGCGACCGGGCTCGACGAGACGCTCGATCCCGACGAGCTGCACCGGGCGTACGTGAACACCCAACACGTCGACGAGTCGCTGCTGCGCAACAGCGGTCACCGCGGTCCCCGCGTCGAGGTCCCCGACGACGCCGACGAGCAGACGAAGCTGCTCGCCTACACCGGCCGACGGCCCTGACGGGACCCCCGATCCCTAGGAACCTCCACCCCCGAGGATCTTCGTCGGGTTGTCGCGCAGGTCCTCGAGCTTCTTCAGCATCTTGTCGAACGTCTCGTCGAACGAGTGCTGCTTGCGCGCCCGCTTCAGCGGGTTCGCGTACGAGACGATCTGCGCGCCCACGAACTCGTGCCACGCACCCGACTCCTTGAGCGCGTCCGCCACCGCCCGCACGAGCTTGTGAGCAGCGACGACCTTCGCGGCGCGCTCCTCCCGGATCGGCAGACACTCCCGCAGCGGCTGCTTCAGAAAGCCGTCGCACCGCTTGAGGATCGGCTCGAACTGGCTGCCCGCGAGACGACCCGACTCGGCGTACGCCAGCCCCAGCGTGACGTAGTGCGCGTGCTGCACCGCGTCGACGACCTCGGCATCGTCCTCCTTCATGTCGGGCTCGGTCTCCACCAGCTCGCGGTAGATCGACAGCGCAACCGCCGCGCGCTCGCGGATGTTTGGCTCCTTCTCCACGTTGAGCCGCAGCATGCGCCGCGCGATGTCGAGCGGCACGATCACGACGGGTACGCGCTTGAGCCCGAGCTGCTGTGCGGCGAGGAAGCGGTGCTGCCCGTCGATGATGTGGTAGCCGGCGCCACCGTCGGGCACCACGACGAGCGGCGTCAAGAAGCCGATGTGGTCGATCGACTCTGCGACGCGCTTGACGTGTGTGTCGCTGGGCTTCCGCTGATGCGGAATCACGTCGATCGCGTTGATGGGGACGACAGCGAAGGTGATCGTCCGACGCTTCGCTGGGTCCTTGAACGCGAGCTGGGTCTCGGAGCCCGGTTGCTCGGCCATGTGCTCGTCGATCGTACGACGCCGATTGCTACGCGGGCTCGTACGTCCAGTCGGGGCGCTTGCGTCGCTGGGCCTCGTCGTAGAACGCCTTGCCCCCACGGAGATCGGCGAGCTTTGGCAGCTCGAACGGCCGTGGCCGCGGGCACGCACCCACCGTCAGGTGCTCGCTGAACTCGTGGCCGAACCTCTCGATGATCGACGCGACCACGAGACGCTCCTGGATCGCGAGATAGCAGCGGTTGCCGTCGGTCACCCGCCCGAGCCAGTGGTCGATCTCGTCGATGTCGCTCTGGTCGCCCTCGCCCGCTTCGATGCGCGCCAGCGCGGCCGTGATCGCCTCCGACCCGAGCTTGCACGGCGGGCACTGCCCGCACGACTCGACGTACAGAAAGCGCGACATCTCGTGCGCGACCTTCACCATGCACGCGGTGTCATCGAGCACCGTGTAGCCAGCGGCCCCCATCGCGGAGCCGACCGCCTCGAAGCCCTCGTACGACAGTGGGATCGAGAGATCGGTGACGACCGGCGCCGCGACCCCCGGCATCACGGCCTTCACCTGCCGGCCGGCGCCGACGCCCGACGCGACCGCGTCGACGACCGCGCCAAGCGGCGTGCCGAGCTCGACCTCACCGACGTCCGGCGCAACCACATCGCCCACGACCGTCGCGACCACGTTGCCGGGCGATGCCTCGGTGCCCATGGACCGGAACCAGTCCGCGCCGTGCACGAGGATGTGCGGCACCGACGACAGCGTCTCCACGTTGTTGACCAGCGTCGGGTTGGGTGAGCGTGTCCCCTGCGTCGCCTCCCAGCCGGTCACGATGTCTGACGCGAACAGCCCGTGCTCGTACGGCGGGAACAGCCGCGGCAGCGGCGGCCGGCCTTCGATGACCTCGAGCAGCGCCTTCTCCTCGCCGAAGAGGTACTCGTCGGGACCCTGCACGATGTTGACCGTGCAGTCCGACGCGATCCCGGCTTCCTGCATCTCCTGGACGGCCCGGGTGACGCGCTCCACCTCCTCGGTGAAGCTCGCCTTCAGCGCGATGAACACCTCGCGCGCACCGACAGCGAGCGCGGCGATCAGCAGTCCCTCGACCATCTGGTACGGGTTCGCGCGCATGAGCGCGCGGTCCTTGAACGTCGCGGGCTCGCCTTCGGCCGCGTTGCACACCGCGTAGCGCGTGCCCGCAGGACCCGACGCGACCGACCGCCACTTGCGACCGGTCGGGAAGCCGGCGCCACCTCGGCCCCGCAGTCCCGACGCGCTGATGAGGTCGATCGTGCCCTCGGCGCCGAGCTCCCGGGCCCGTGCCAACCCCAGGCCACCGATGTCGGTGGCGAGGTACTCGTCGATCGAACCGATCGGCTCCGACGGGAGCAGGTACGACGCCATTTGAGGCCACCGTACCCGCAAGTGCGCTTGGATCATGCTCGGGGTCGGTAGGTTGACGTGATGGTCGGCTTCGCGAAGGAGCTGGCGCAGCGGTTCCGGCGCCACAACCTTTCGCTCGTCGCGGCCGGCACCGCGTTCTACGGGTTCCTCGCGCTGGTCCCGGCGCTGATCGCGTTCGTGTCGATCTACGGGCTCGTCGCCGATCCGGACGACGTTCGCCGCCAGGTGCACGACGTCGCGGGCGCGCTGCCCGACGAGGTCGAGCGGTTCCTCGAGTTCCAGCTGCGGTCGATCAGCGAGGCCGGCTCGACGCAGGTGTCGGTGACGCTGGTGATCGCGCTCCTGATCGCGCTCTGGAGCGCGTCCGGCGGCGTCGCCGCGCTCGTCACCGGGATCCAGGTCGCGCACGAGCGGTCGGCGGAGGAGCGACCCACGTTCGTGCAGAAGCGGGCCCGGGCGCTCGCGATGACGGTCGGTGGGATGCTGCTGGTGGGTCTGGTGTTCGCGGTCGCCGCGTTCTTGCCGTCGCTGCTCGACGACGTCGTCGGTGAATCGAGCAAGATCGTGGTCGAGAGCGCACGCTGGCCGGTGGTGCTCCTCGTCATGATCGGTGGGATCGGCCTGCTGTACCGCTTCGCGGATCCCCGTGCGCGTCACGGGTGGCTGGGCTTCGTGAGCCGGGGTGCCGTCGTCGGTGCGCTGCTGTGGTTGGCCGCGTCGCTCCTGTTCTCGTTCTACGCGGCGAGCTTCGCGAGCTACTCGAAGACGTACGGGTCGCTCGCTGCGATCATCGTGGTGTTGCTCTGGCTGTTCCTCAGCTCGTTCGCGGTGCTCGTCGGCGCCGAGATCGACGCCATGTGCCCGCCCGCTGCGGCGCGCACGCATCTCGCCCCGGCATGAGACCGGTCAGTCGCCGACCGATCAACCCCCGGCCGATCAGTCGCCGTCTTGATGCGTAGTTGAACCCTCTCTGTGAAGGTCAACTACGCATCCAACTTCTTCCGGACGCGCACGGTGAGGCCGTCGCAGCGCTGGCGGATCTGGACGAGGTCGCAGAGCTGGTTCGCGATCCACAGGCCGCGGCCGCCCACCCCTGTCGGGTCGGGCGCGCGGCGTCCGACGAGCGGATCGTCGATGTGCCCGGCGTCCCTGACCTCGCAGAACAGGTCGTGCCCGTCGCGCCACGCGCGCAGGACGCCGTGACCGCCGCCGTGGCGCAACGTGTTGGTGACGAGCTCGTGCACCGCGAGCACGAGGTCGTCGCGCCGCTGGCCGCCCCAGCCGACCGCCGTCGCCACGTTCTCGAGGAGACCGCGGATCGCGTGCAGCGATGTCTCCCGCGTGAACTCATATGCGCGCGCGTCAAGCGGCGGCTCGGGCAGCTCGGACTTCGGCGGCCACGTGAGCTCGCCGGGGCGATGAGACGGGCTGGCCTCGTGGACGCCGTCGCACCACACGTACGGATGGTTCGCACGCGCGCGCTCGATCACGTCAGCGGGCAGCGCGTGCTCGTCGTAGGGACAGACGAGCCACCAGTCGCCCGAGTCGGCGAACGCCACGTTGAGCAGCGCCTCGTGGATCTCGCACTCCTCCAGCGCAGCCGGATCACGCCGCACCGACACCGGCTCGCCGACCGCACGGCAGCGGCGCCCGTCGCGCCCGTGCTCGTCGAGGAGCTGCTCCCAGACCGGGATGATCCGGGCCGGGTTGAGACCCACCACGTCCATGTCGGCGAAGTGCACCGCGTCGGCGTGGGCACCGAGGGCCGCCCGGAGGCTGCGGACGTGGTCGGCGCTGACGACCGCCATCGTGGGCTCCCGCGCCGCGATCCCCTCCCGCAAGAAGGCGAGCACCCGGCGATGGAAGTCCCGCTCACCCCCGTGGAGCAGCACTTCGTGTCTGAACCCAGGCATTCGGACGCCCTCTCGCGGAGCACCCCGTCTCCGGAGCCCTACATGCCCACCTGCCCGAGCCCGTGAAACACGTTCCACGGCGCCCCGGTAGGGTCTGCGGCGCCGTGGCCGACCTCGACCACGTCCTCACCACCACCCGGGCCGTCCGCCGGCGGCTCGACCTCACGCGGCCGGTCGACTTGGCCATCCTGCGGGAGTGCCTCGCGCTCGCCCTGCAGGCCCCTACGGGCGGCAACGACCAGGGCTGGCACTTCGTCGTGGTCACCGACGCCGCCACCCGCGCTGCGATCGCCGACATCTACCGGGCCGCGGCCATCGAGTACGCCAACCGCGAGCGTCCACCCCAACCCCGCCTCCGGGAGCGCACGGAGGCCGAGCGCGCGGCCCGCAAGAAGGTGATGGCGTCGTCGGCCCATCTGTTCGAGCACCTGCACGAGGTGCCGGTGCACGTGATCCCCTGCATCGAGGGGCGGCTCGACGGCGCGCCGCTGGCCGACCAGGCGACGACGTTCGGCTCGATCTTCCCCGCGGTGTGGAGCTTCATGCTGGCGGCCCGGTCCCGCGGGCTCGGGACGTCGCTGACGACCGTGCACCTCGAGCGCGAGGCCGAGATGGCCGAGCTCCTCGGCATCCCACACGACGCCGTCACCCAGGTGGCGCTCATCCCCGTTGCGCATACCATCGGCGACAGGTTCAGCCCCGCAGCGCGGCGGGGTATCGAAGAGGTGGTGCACTGGGAGCAGTGGTGATCGCGGTCGCGTTGGCGCTCGCGCTCCTCGCCGGGCCGGTCGCGCCGTCGCCCGCCGAGGAGTCCGCGCCCGTGCCCGTCGTCGAGCCCGTGCTCGCGGCGCGCGTCGACGAGCTCCGACACCTCGCCGCGCCACCGCCGCTGCCCGGCGATCGGCCCCCGCGCCTTTTGCTCACCGGCGACAGCGTGAGCCAGACGCTCGCGCCCGCGCTCGCCGCCGAGGCGCGCCGGCGCGGCGCGCAAGTGACGATCAACACGCGGCCCGGGTGCGGACTGCTGCCCGGCTTGCCGATGACGCGCGACGGGTTCATCCCGCCGTGGGCGCGCGGATGCTCGAACGAGGTGCCTGCCTGGCGCGGCTTGCTCGCGAGCACGCCCGCCGACGTCGTGTTCGTGCTGTCGACGTGGGACGGCTCGCCGCGGGCAATGGGCGAGTCGGTGATCGACCCGGCGTCGCTCGTCGGCCACCACGCGACCGCGCAGATGGTGCACTCGCTCGTCGACGACATCGCGCCCGTCGGCTCGGGGCGCACGGTCGTGTTCCTCGCCGAGTCGATCCCGACCCGCGGCGCAACCAGCGGCGACCCGAGTGCCATTCGCATCGCCGAAGCGCGCCACCACCGCGCGGTGCTGCGCACCGTTGCACGCGCCGATTTCGCGCGCGTGCGCCTGGTCGACTTGGGTCAGTGGCTCTGCCCGACCGGTCATCCCTGCCCCGAGATCGTCGAAGGCGTGCAGGTCCGCGGTGAGGACGGCGGCCACTTCACGCCGCAAGGCGCCGCGTGGATCGCCCCGCGTCTGCTCGACGCGATCGGGCTCCCCGCGGCGGCCTAGCTGCGCGCCGTTGACTCGCGACGCGAAGGAGCGACGAGCTCGATCGCGACGCCGTCGGGATCGCGCAGCTGCAGCGACGGCTTGCCGAGCTCGTCGACGATCCCAGGGTGGTCGATCCCCTCACGTGTCAGGTGCGCGGCCCACGCCTCGAGCGCATCGCCGTCGGGCACGGCGAACGCGAGGTGGTCGAGCGGCCCGCTTGCCCCGGCGTGCCCCTCGGGTGCACTGCTGAGCACGACGACCGTCCCGCTGGCCCGATGACGCAACGCGACGTAGCTGCCGTCGTCGGCCGCGACCATCCGCTCCGCACCGAGCACCGTCGCGTACCACCGCTCGCTCGTCGGAACGTCGCGGCAGAGGAGCTGCACGTGCGAGAACCCGGTGACCGGGCTCGCGTGCTGGGCGCTCATCGGTTCGTGAACGCGGGGCTGCCCGAGTCGGCTGGCACCTCGTCGAGCGGCACCGCGACCTCGTCGACGCGGGGCCCGACCCTCGCCGCGACCGGGGCGAGCGCGTCGAGGTCGAAGTCGTAGACCTCGGCGGCCGTGCGGCTCGTGACCTGCCGCACCTCGTCGGGGTCCCATCCCGAGAACGCGAGGCGGAGACCCTCGCGCGTGTACGGGTACGTGCTCTCGTGGTGCGGGTAGTCGCTGCCCCACATCACGCGCTCGAGGCCGACCGTGCGCATCGCCTCGGCTTCCGAGCGGCTCGGGAAGCTCACGCCCACGTAGCAGTTGCGCGCGAAGTACTCCGACGGCCGAAGCGGGAGCACCTGGTCCTTCGAGTAGCCGATCTCCCCGATGCGACCCTGCAGCATCTGCTCGTGGAACGCGTCGAGGCTCCGCAGCACCCCGGGGATCCACGAGCACCCCTGCTCGGTCATCACGAACTTCAGGCGCGGATGACGCTCGAAGACCCCGCCGATGATCAGGTGCGCGAGCGGCCGGTGCGAGTACCACTGCGTCTCCGCGACCCACAAGAACATCGAGAACGAGTGCTTCCCGTAGTCGGGTGACCCCTGGCCGGAGTGGTGGGTCAGCGGGACGTCGTAGTCCTCGAGCGCGGACCACAGCGGGTCGTACACCGGGTCGTAGAGCGGCGCGAGGTGCGGCGCGTCGTCGGGACGCCCGGGCAGCAGCGCGCCACCGCGCAGGCCGCTCTCCTTGATGAACTGCACGTCCGCGATCGCGTCGTCGATGTCGTTGAGGAAGATCTGGCCGACGCCGGCGCGCCGCTCGGGGTACTCGGAGCAGAAGTCGGCCAGCCAGCGGTTGTGCGCCTGGATCCCGGCGTGCCGCAGCTCGTACTCCTCGGGCGTCGGCGGGCGTGCGATCACGGCACCCGTCGGGAAGAACGGCGGCACCGTGTTGGGGAACAGCACCTCGGCGACCGTGCCGTCGGACTCCTGCTCGCTCCAGCGGCGCTCGCTGTCCCAGTTCTGGTTGCGCTTCTTGCCGTGCAGGTCGCGGAAGGGGTTCTTGTACTTGGCCCGCCACGCGTCGAACTCGTCGCGGTACTTCGGGTCGAGGTACTCGCGGTACATCTCGTGGCTCGCGCCGCCGTGCGTGTCCGCGGAGATCAACGTGTAGCGGTCGTCACTCATCGAGCTTGAACACCCTGATCGCGTTCTCCCGCAGGAACTTCGGCCAAACATGGTCGCGGAAGGGGACGTCGGGCAACTCCGAGAAGATCCGCTCCAAGGTCAGCCCCATCGGGTAGTAGCCCGCATACATGATCTTGTCGGCGCCGCGGGTGTTCGCGTAGTCGATGATCGCCTTCGGGTAGTACTTCGGGGCGAAGGCCGACGTCATGTAGTAGAGGCCCGGCCACTTCAGCATGAGCTTCACCGCGAGCTCCTCCCACGGCTCCGCACCGTGGCGCATCACGATCCGGAGGTCGGGGAAGTCGTAGCAAACGCGGTCGAAGCGCATGACGTGCTGGCAGTCGGACGGGAAGCGCGGACCCGCGATGCCGGCGTTGACGATGACCGGGATGTCGAGCTCCACGCACGTCGCGTAGATCGGATACGCCTTCGGGTCGTCGACGTCGACCTGGGGGAGGCAGCCGGCCGGAAAGAACGTGACCGCCTTGATCCCGTACTTCGCGTGGGCGCCGCGGATCTTCGCGACGGTGCCCATCACGTCGTTCGGATCGACCTCGAGCGAGAGGTGGACTCGCCCGGGATAGCGCTCCCGGGCGATCACACCCTGCTCGATGTTGCCGAACAGACCCTGCTCGACGTGGTACTTGTCCATCTCCGCGAACGCGACATCGATGGGGTCGACGTCCTCGTCGGCTGCCTCCGGCACGTCCTTGAACATGTACTCGGCCGGGAACGAGAAGGACTCCTTGGTCTCGGCGTCCTTGATCCCTCGCATGAGGTAGCCGTAGGTCTTCTTCTTGTCGGGCATGGGGAAGCCGATCATGAGATCGACGACCCCGATGTCTCGCGGATAGGTCATGCAGTGACCCTACGCAGCCCCGCTCGTCGGTGGCTTGTCGGCCGCGGGCGGGAAGGTCGGCGGCGACGGCGACGACGCGTCGTCGGCCGGGTGCCTCTTGCGCCAGAAGAAGATCGCGCCCGCGATCGCAGCGCCGAGTGCGGCGAGCTTCGCGACGGTCTTGCCTGCGCCCATGTGCGCTCCTCCTGTGAGGCGGATGTGCGGGCAGCAGTCTGCTGCTACCGGAGGGCTTTCGCCAGCGAGTCGACCACCCGGTCGATCTCGGCCTCGCTGATCACGAGCGGCGGGCAGAACGCCAGCGTCTCGGTGCCGATCGGCCGGCAGATGACCCCGTCGGCCAGCATGCGGTCGCGCACCTCGTTGGCATCGCGCTCGGGCGTCAGCCCGACGGCCCACACCGCACCCGCGCCTCGCACCTCGGCCACGAGGCCGTCGTCGGCGATCGCACGCAGCCCGTCGGCGAGCCGCGCGCCGACGACCGGTGCACGCGCCGGCAGCGCCTCGCGCTCCATGAGCTCGATGTTGGCGACGCCGGCCGCGGCGCAGGTGGGGTGGCCCGAGTACGTGTGGCCGTGCCGGAGGACATAGGAGGGGTCCGACTCGAGCGGCTCGTGCACCGACGGTGCGAGCACCACGCCGCCGAGCGGGAGGTAGCCCGACGTCACCCCCTTCGCGAACGTGATGAGGTCGGGCACCACGTCGAAGTGCTGCGCGCCGAACCACTCGCCGAGTCGGCCGAACGCGCAGATCACCTCGTCGAAGATCAGGTATGCGCCGTGCTGGTCGCACAGCCGCCGCAACCCGGCGAGGAAGCCCTCGGGTGGCGGGAACACGCCGCCCGCGCCCTGCACCGGCTCCGCGAGGACGGCCGCCACCTCGTCGCCGCGCTCGGCCATGAACGACGCCCACACCTCGATGTCGTCGGGCGGCAGGTTCTCGAAGCCCTCGACGTGCGGACCGAAGCCCTCCTGGTTGGCCGGCAGGCCCTGTGCCGCCATGCCGCCGAACGTGACGCCGTGGTAGGCGCGGCCGCGGCTGAGCACGAGCGTGCGCTCGGGACGGCCGGCGCGCACGTGCGCGAGGCGCGCGAGCTTGATCGCCGAGTCGACCGCCTCCGACCCCGACGTGGTGAGGAACACGCGTGCGTTGGGCATCGGCGCGCGCTCGGCGATCAGCTCCGCGACGCGGTTGGACGGCTCGTTCGCGAACGGCTCGAACGTGTGGTAGCCGGCGATCGCGTTCATCTGCACGGTGACCGCGTCGATGATCTCGCGGCGACCGTGCCCCGCGTTGACGTACCAGAGGCTCGCCATCGCGTCGATGTACTCGCGGCCGGCGTCGTCGAAGACGCGCGCGCCTTCGCCACGCACGATCGTGACGAAGTCTTCGCGTGCCGGCTTGCAGAACGGGTGGAGGTAGGCGGGCAGCGTCATGCGGCTCACCGTACCGGGCAGGCCGCTTCCTAGGAGTCGAAGCCGATGCCGAACCGGTCGAGGAGCCGGAGCCACGGTCCACGCTTGCCGTTGCGCCGGTCGGCCCGGGCAAGCGCCCGGCGCGTCCATGTGATGCCCAGCCAGCGGAGCGGCTCGGGCGGGAAGGGGAACGGCGCGCGGCGCACGAACCGCAGGCGCGTCAGCTCCGAGCCCGGCTCGTCGAGCAGCGCGAGCGCGACCCGAGCCCCGAACCGGCTCGCGACCACGCCGAGCCCCGTGTAGCCGACGGCGTACGCCACCCGTCCGCCGTGGCTCGTGCCGAAGCTCACGCTGAAGCGGGTCGAGGTGTCGATCACACCCGCCCACCGGTGTGTGCACCGGATGCCCTCGAGCTGCGGGAACGTCGCCGCGAGGTGCCGCGCCAGCAGGTCGTAGGTGGCGGCGCGGTCCTCGAGGGTCGGGTCGACCCGCGACCCGTAGTGGTAGATGGCGTCGTAGCCGCCCCACAGGATGCGGTCGTCCGCGGTGAGGCGGGAGTAGTGGAACTGGTTGCCGGAGTCGGCGAGGCCCTGGCGGCGTGCCCACCCGATCGCCGCTCGCTGCTCGGGGGTGAGCGGCTCCGTGACGAGCACGTAGTCGTACACCGGCACGACCCGGCGCCGGATCGCGCGCACCAGCGGCGGGAACGCGCTCGTCGCGAGCACGACCTTGCCGGCGCGGGCGTGGCCCCACGGCCCGTCGAGCCGCACCGCGGCGCCGTCGGTGCGCAAGCCGGTGATCGGCGTGTGCTCGTGCAGCGTCGCACCCGCGTCGACCACCGCACGGCGAAGGCCGAACGACAGGCGCGCGGGATCGACCAGTGCCGCGTGCGAGCGCTGCCAGAGCCCGCCGAGGAACGTGGGGGAGTCGATCTCGGCACGCATCGCATCGCGGTCGAGCATCGACACGTCCTCGCCGTGCTCGCGCAGCAGCTCGCCGGCGGCCGCGAGCTCGTCGAGCTGGTACGACTCCGTCGCGACCGCGACGTGCCCGACGTCCTCCCAGCCGGCGTCGACGCCGTGCGCCGCGAGGTCGGCGCGCATCCCGTCCCAGTTGTCGTTGCTCAGCGCGACCAGCGTGGCGAGCTCGTCGGCGAAGTGCGAGGCGCCCTGCTCGATCCCGTGCGTGAGCGAGGAGTCCGCGAAGCCGCCGTTGCGCGTCGACGCACCCGAGCCGGCGCGATCGGCCTCGAAGACGATGACGTGGCGCGCAGGATCGCGTCGCAGCGCGTGCAGCGCTGCCCACAGACCAGTCAACCCCGCGCCGACGATCGCGAGATCGCACTCCACCGGTGCGCCGGGTGGACCGGTCGGCTCCGGGAACGGTGTCGCATCGGTCCAAAAGCAGCGCAGCTCGCTGTCGCGCAGCATCGGATGCGTCGGCGTCGCGTCGCTCGGGCTCATGCGCCGGGCGCGCGCCGCGGGCGCGGCGCGCGCGGTCGGTTGGTCACTGCGTCGGGACGATCAGCACCGCGCACGGCGCCTCGCGCGCGACCGCGGCCGGCACGCTGCCCAGGATCCGCCCGGCGCCCGTCATGCCGCGGTTGCCGACCACGATCAGGTCGGCGCCGTGCTC
>Ga0073934_10004759_pt1 | contig 21987 bp, 15 predicted proteins | sample LarsenN4metaG_FD_76834 | JGI IMG/M metagenome (GOLD analysis project Ga0073934, IMG submission 76834) | Hot spring sediment bacterial and archeal communities from British Columbia, Canada, to study Microbial Dark Matter (Phase II) - Larsen... ...
GACGTGTTTTACCTGCACTCGCGCCTGCTCGAGCGCGCCGCGCGCGTGAACGCCGCCTACGTCGAGAAGTTCACCAACGGCGCGGTGAAGGGCCGGACCGGCTCGCTCACCGCGCTGCCGATCATCGAGACGCAGGCGGGCGACGTGACCGCGTTCGTGCCGACCAACGTGATCTCGATCACCGACGGGCAGATCTTCCTGGAGACCGACCTCTTCAACGCCGGCATCCGGCCGGCGATCAACGCCGGCATCTCCGTCTCGCGCGTGGGCGGCGCGGCGCAGACCAAGATCATGAAACGGCGCGACACCGGGGGCGGCGTGCGCCTGGCGCTCGCGCAGTACCGGGAACTCGCCGCGTTCGCCCAGTTCGCGAGCGACCTGGACGAGGCGACGCGCAAGCAGCTCGAGCGCGGCCGCATGGTCACCGAGCTGATGAAGCAGCCGCAGTACCACCCGCTCGCGGTGTGGGAGATGGCGCTCACGCTGTTCGCGGTCAACAACGGCTACTTCGACGACATTGACGTGAAGAAGGCGCTCGCCGCCGAGCGCTCGCTGCGCGACTACCTGAAGGGGAAGTACGGCGAGCTGGTCGCGCGCATGGAGGAAACGAAGGACCTCTCCGCCGAGGACGAGAAGCTGCTGCGCGCCGCGATCGAGGACTGGAAGAAGAACGGCAGCTACTGATGCCGGGGACCAAGGAAATCCGGGTGAAGATCCGGAGTGTGCAGAACACCCGGAAGATCACCAAGGCGATGGAGATGGTGGCCGCCTCGAAAATGAGGAAGGCCCAGGAGCGCATGCGCATGGCGCGGCCCTACGGCGAGAAGATCCGCACGGTGGCCGCGCACATCAGCCACGCCAATCCGGAATACAGGCACCCGTTCCTGGTCGCGCGCGAGACGGCGAAGCGCGTCGGCCTGATCGTGGTGACCACCGACAAGGGGCTGTGCGGGGCGCTCAACACCAACATCCTGCGCATGGTGCTCAACCAGTACAAGGCGTGGCAGGCCGAGGGCGAGGAGGTGGACGTCTGCTGCCTGGGCAACAAGGGTCTCGCCTTCATGCAGCGGCTGGGCGCGAACATCGTGTCGCAGGCGGTGCAGCTCGGCGACCGACCGCAGCTCGACCGGCTGATCGGCGCGGTCAAGGTGATGCTCGACGGCTACACGCAGGACCGGTTCGACCGGCTGCTGATCGCCTACACGCGCTTCATCAACACCATGAAGCAGGAGCCGGTGATCGAGCAGCTGCTGCCGCTCTCGGGCGAGCGGCTGGGGGCCCCGGAGACGGTGTGGGACTACATTTACGAGCCGGAAGCGCGCTCGGTGCTCGATCAGGTGATGACGCGCTACATCGAGGCGATCATCTACCAGGCGGTGGCCGAAAACATGGCCTCGGAGCAGTCGGCGCGCATGGTGGCGATGAAGGCCGCCTCGGACAACGCCGGGAAGCTGATTGACGAGCTGACGCTCATCTACAACAAGAACCGGCAGGCCGGCATCACCAAGGAAATCGCGGAAATCGTCGGCGGCGCGGCCGCCGTTTGAGGGAAAGGACCATGGCACAGGCACAAGGCACCATCGTTCAATGCATCGGCGCGGTGATCGACATCGAATTCCCGCGCGAGGCGATGCCGAAGGTCTACGACGCGCTCGTGCTGGAGGACCCCGGCGAGGCCAGCTTCGTCGAGAAGGGACTCACCTTCGAGGTCGAGCAGCAGCTCGGCGACGGCGTGGTGCGCTGCATCGCGCTCGGCTCCTCCGACGGCCTGCGCCGGGGCATGAAGGTGCGCAACACCGGCGCCCCGATCTCGGTGCCGGTCGGCAAGGCGACGCTCGGGCGCATCATGGACGTGCTCGGCCGCCCGATTGACGAGAAGGGGCCGATCCTCGCCGAGGAGCGGCGCTCGATCCACCAGACGGCGCCGAAATTCGACGAGCTGTCGCCCTCGATCGAGCTGCTGGAGACCGGCATCAAGGTGATTGACCTCATCTGTCCGTTCGCCAAGGGCGGCAAGATCGGCCTCTTTGGCGGCGCCGGCGTCGGCAAGACCGTCAACATGCTGGAGCTCATCAACAACATCGCGACCCAGCACGCCGGCCTGTCGGTGTTCGCCGGCGTGGGCGAGCGCACGCGCGAGGGCAACGACTTCTACCACGAGATGATCGAGGCGGGCGTGGTGAAGCTCGACAACCTGCCGGAGTCGAAGGTGGCGATGGTGTTCGGGCAGATGAACGAGCCGCCCGGCAACCGCCTGCGCGTCGGCCTCACCGGCCTCACCATGGCCGAGCGCTTCCGCGACGAGGGCCGCGACATCCTGTTCTTCGTGGACAACATCTACCGCTACACGCTCGCCGGCACCGAGGTGTCGGCGCTCTTGGGCCGCATGCCCTCGGCGGTGGGCTATCAGCCGACCCTCGCCGAGGAGATGGGGCGGCTGCAGGAGCGCATCGTCTCCACCAAGACCGGCTCGATCACCTCGGTGCAGGCGATCTACGTGCCGGCGGACGACCTCACCGATCCGTCGCCCGCGACCACCTTTGCCCACCTGGACGCGACGGTGGTGCTCTCGCGCGACATCGCCGCGCTCGGCATCTACCCGGCGGTGGATCCGCTTGACTCGACCTCGCGCCAGGTGGATCCGAACATCATCGGCGAGGAGCACTACAACACCACGCGCGCGGTGCAGGCGACGCTGCAGCGCTACAAGGAGCTGCGCGACATCATCGCCATCCTCGGCATGGACGAGCTGTCGCCGGAGGACAAGCTGGCGGTCGCGCGCGCGCGCAAGATCCAGCGCTTTCTCTCGCAGCCGTTCACCGTGGCGCAGAACTTCACCGGCCAGCCGGGCAAGTACGTGCCGCTCAAGGACACCATCCGCGGCTTCAAGATGATCGTCAACGGCGAGTGCGACCATCTGCCCGAGCAGGCCTTCTACATGGTCGGCCCGATCGAGGAAGCGTTCGAAAAAGCGAAGACGCTGCAGTAAGCGAAAGCCGCCATGGCCGCGCCCACCATCCACGTTGACGTCGTCAGCGCCGAGGAGTCCATCTTCTCGGGCGAGGCGGAGTTCGTCGTGCTCCCCGGCGAGGTGGGCGAGCTGGGGATCTATCCCCGCCACACGCCGCTCATCACGCGCATCAAGCCGGGGGCGGTGAGGATCGTTCCGCCCGGCGGCGGCGAGGAGCAGCTCATCTTCGTCGCCGGAGGGATCCTGGAGGTGCAGCCGCGGCTCGTCACCGTGCTCGCCGACACCGCGATCCGCGGCGCCGATCTGGACGAGGCGAAGGCGAACGAGGCGTTGAAGCGCGCCGAGGAGGCGCGCGCCAAGGCGCGCGACAAGCAGGAAATCGCCGCGGTCGAGGGCGAGCTCGCGATGCTCGCCGCGCAGCTCGCGGCCATTCGCAGGCTGAGGAAGAAGTAGGGCAGCCTGCTACCCGGGCGCGCCGCTCGAGTAGGGTTCGTCGGGCGCGTAGAACTCGGTTTCCTCGAGCGCCGCAGCGACCCACTCAGTCACCGCCGGGTGCTCAAGCAGCGCCTGCTGATAGTCCTTTGCGGGGCCCGACAGCTCGACGCCATAGGTGACAAAGCGCGTCGCCACCGGCGCGAAGTAGGCGTCGGCGGCGCAGAAGCCGCCGAAAAGGTAACGCCCGCCTTCGCCAAACTGCGCGCGCGCCTGCGTCCACAGCGCGCCCAGGCGCGCGATGTCCTTCGCCACCTCCGGATTCATGCCCCTGCCGGGGTAACGCCTGGCCAGATTCATCGGCATCGCGCTGCGCAGCGCGCGAAAACCCGCGTGCATCTCGGCGCACAGCAAGCGCGCCCGCGCGCGTGCGCGCGCCTCGGCGGGCCACAGGCCCCGGTCGGGAAAAAGCTCGTTCGCGCGCTCGATGATCGCAAGCGTGTCCCAGGTCGCGAAGCCGGCGCCCGGCTCACCCTCCCAGAGCACCGGCACGAGCCCGGAAGGCGACAGGCGCGCGATGTTCGCGTCCCAGTCCGCAGAGCCGAACTCGAGTACCCGCTCGGCGAACGGGATTGCGGCCGCGCGCAACGCGACCCACGGGCGCATGGACCAGGACGAATAGTTCTTGTTGCCGATGACGAGGGTGAGGGCAGTGCTCATGACGCCGATTGAACCCTGCGCCCGCTGCGGAGCGCAAGCCGGCGAAGGGCAAAGCGGCGCCTGCCCGCTCCGGGGTCATTTTCTCCGGAAAAGCGGGCCGCTCGACTTCGGCCCTCAGGTTTTCCCGTCTTTCGATTCGGCCCTTACCGAAGGCGGCGGCGCGCAGGGCGCGACGCTTGCAGCAGGGTGCACCGCCCCGGACGGCGCGCCTCGAGACGACCCGGCGCCCAAGGGCGCCTCCTTCCACGTCTGCACGCCGGCGTAGAGTGCGCCGGCGAGCGCCGCCGCCAGCGCGAGCCGCGCCAGCGACCGGTGCACGCGGCGCGCGGCGGGCACGGTGCGCGGCAGCGCGCACTCGACGCCCAGGGCGACCTCGCCGTAGCGATTCACGCGAGCAGCAGCACCACGCCGGCGGCCGCAAGCCCGGCCGCCGCCGCCACGCACGTCGCAGCCGCGACGAGGACGGCGAGATCGACGAGCGCAAGGCGCGGGCGCGAGAGGGTGTCGGGGTTTTTCATGCGTGGCATTTCACCCGGCGCCGCGGGCAAGCGTGCGGCGGGCTCCGGCAAGGGCGGCGAGGAATTCTGGCAATCCGGTGGCAGCGCGCCTCGACCGCTCGCGGCCGAGGCGATCTTTCGCGCCATAATCTGCGCCTTTCGCACCATGCGTCGCATCGCGATCGTCGAGGACGACCCCGCCATCCGCGCCAACTACGCCGAGGCGCTTGCGCGCCACGGCTTCGACGTGGCCGCCTACGGCTCGCGCGAGGAGGCGCTGGCGGCGCTGCGCTCGCGACTGCCGGATCTCGCCATCATTGACATCGGGCTGGGCGCCGACGTGGACGGCGGTTTCGCGCTGTGCCGCGAGCTGCGCGCGCTGTCGGCGGCGCTGCCGATCATCTTTCTCACCGCGCGCGACAGCGACTTCGACATCGTCGCCGGGCTGCGGCTCGGAGCGGATGACTACCTCACCAAGGACGCGAGCCTGCCGCACCTGCTGGCGCGGATCGCGGCCCTCTTTCGCCGCGCCGAGCTTTCGCGCGAGCCGCAGCCGGCCGAGGAGATCATCGAGCGCGGCGAGCTGGCGCTCGATCTGCGCCGCTTCAGCGTGCGCTGGAAGGGCCGGCCGGTGCAACTCACGCTGACCGAGTTCTGGATGGTGCACGCGCTCGCGCGCTATCCGGGGCATGTCAAGAGCCGCAGCCAGCTGATGCGCGAGGCCGAGCTGGTGGTGGACGAGACGACCGTGACCTCGCACATCAAGCGCATCCGCCGCAAGTTTCAGGCCGCCGATCCGGCGTTCGCGCACATCGAGACCGCGTACGGCATCGGCTATCGCTGGAAGGCGACTTGAAGGCGGCGCGCTTCGCGCTCGGGCTGCGCGGCAAGCTCGCGCTGGTGGCGCTGGTGCTGCTCGCGCTGCCCTGGGCGGGCCTGCGGTACGTGAACGAGATGGAGCGGGTGCTGCTCGCGGGGCAGGAGCGGGCGCTTCTCGCCACCGCGCGCGCGGTGGCCACCGCGCTGCACGACCGGCCGCGTCTCATGCAGGCGGCGCCGGCGCGCGACGACGCGCTGCGGCGCGAGGCCGAAGCGGAGCTGAAGCGGCTCGCCGACCGCGCGCTGGAGCTCCCGGCCGAGCAGGTGATCCTGGAGCGCGAGCAGGCGCTCGCCGGGCGCGCCGACGAAGAGGAAATCGCCGCGATCCTGAAGGGCCTGGAGCGCAGCGAGTCGCGCATCTGGGTGGTAAACCGCCGCTACCAGGTGCTCGCGCTCGCGGGCAGCCTGCGCCGCCCGGCCGGCGGCGAAGGCGAGAAGGAGGGCTGGCACGCCCTGTGGCGGCGCTTTGCCGGCCTGCTGATCGAGCGCCCGAGCGAGGAGTTCGCCGAGTCGCTGCCCGAGGACGCGCTCGCCAGCGGGCGCGACATCAATGCCGCCCTGCAGGGCGCACCGGCGACGCGCACGCGGCGAACGACCGACGGGCGCGCGGTGGTGATGTCGGCCGCGCACCCGGTGTGGAGCCGCGACGAGGTGGTGGGCGCGGTGGTGGTCGAGGAGACGACCCATCCGATCGCCACGTTGCGCAGCGAGGCGCTGGAGCGGTTGCTCGCGCTCACGCTCACCGTGTTCGCCGGCGCCGCGGCGGTGCTGATCGGCTGGGCGACGCGACTGTCGCTGCGGATCCGCCGGCTGCGCGACGAGGCCGAGTCGGCGATTGATGCGCGCGGTCGGATCACGCGCATCGCCACCGCCTCGGAAGCGGGCGACGAGGTGGGCGATCTCGCGCGCAGCTTCTCGGCGGTGCTCGCGCGCCTGGCGCAGCACCACGCTTATCTGGAGAGCCTCGCGGCGCGACTCTCGCACGAGCTGCGCACGCCGATCGCGGTGGTGCGCTCCTCGCTCGAGAACCTCAAGCTCGCGCCCTCGCCGGAGGAATCCCGGACCTATATCGCGCGCGCCGAGGAAGGTCTCGCGCGGCTGTCGCGCATCCTAGAGCGCATGAGCGAGGCGAGCCGGCTGGAGCAGAGCCTTTCGAGCGCCGAGCGCGAACGATTCGACTGCGTGCCGGTGGTGCGCGGCTGCGTCGAGGGCTACCGCCTGGCGTACGCGCCGCGCGAGTTCGCGCTCGCGCTGCCCGCGCAGCCGGTGATGGCTCAGGGCGCGCCCGACCTCTTCGCGCAGATGCTGGACAAGCTGGTCGAGAACGCCGCCGACTTCGCCGCGCCGGGAACGCCGGTGCGCGTGTCGCTCGCGGCGCAGGGCGGCGCCCCGACGTTGTGCGTGGAAAACGACGGCCCGCCGATCCCGGAGGCGGTGAAGAGCGCGCTCTTCGGCTCGATGGTGTCGGCGCGCGCCGGGCGCGCGGCGCGCGAGCCGCACCTCGGCCTCGGTCTCTACGTCGCGCGGCTGATCGCGGAGTTCCACGGCGGGCGCATCCGCGCCGAGAATGTCGCCCGCGGAGTCCGGGTGTGCGTGACGCTGCCATAGAATGCGCGGCTTGCGCAGGCAGGAAATCACCCCGGCGAGCTGCGATCTTCTGGTGATCGGCGGCGGCATCAACGGCGCGGGCATCGCGCGCGACGCCGCCGGGCGGGGGCTATCGGTGGTGCTGGTGGAAAAAGGCGACCTCGCCGCGGCCACCTCCTCGGCTTCCTCCAAGCTCATCCACGGCGGCCTGCGCTATCTGGAGCAGTACGAGTTCCGCCTGGTCGCCGAGGCGCTCGCCGAGCGCGAGGTCCTGCTCCGCATCGCGGGGCACCTCGTGTGGCCCGCGCGCTTCGTCATGCCGCACGTGCCGGAGCTGCGGCCGCGCTGGATGATCCGCGCCGGGCTTTTTCTTTACGACCATCTCGGGCGATTCGCACCGGCGCTCGGCGCGCGCCGCGCGCACCTGCCGGGATCCGAGGCGGTGCGGCTCGATCGGCCGCCGTACGGCTCCGGATTGAGGCAGGGACTGCGCCACGGCTTCGCCTACTCCGACTGCCGGGTGGACGATGCGCGTCTGGTGGTCGAGAACGCGATGGACGCCGCCGCCCGCGGAGCGCACATCCTCACCCGCACCGCGTGCGTCAGCGCGCGCCGCGAGGCCGGCGCCTGGCGCGCGACGCTCTCGAACGGCGCGACGCTCGGCGCGCGCGCGATCGTGAACGCCGCCGGGCCCTGGGTGAAGGAAGTGCTGAACGCCCGGCTCGGCCAGCCCTCGGCCGACCGCGTGCGCCTGGTGCGCGGCAGCCACATCGTGCTGCCGGCGCTGTACGAGGGCGAGCACGCCTTCATCCTGCAGAACGACGACCGGCGGGTCGTGTTCATGATCCCGTACGCCGAGCGCTTCACGCTCGTCGGCACGACCGATGTGGCGCACTCGGACGAAAACGAGCCGCCGCAGGCGACCGAAGCCGAGGTCGAGTACCTCTGCCGCGCCGTCAACCGCTACCTCGCGCGCCCGGTGCGGCCCGAGGACGTGGTGTGGAGGTATGCCGGCGTGCGCCCGCTCTACGACGACGGCAGCGCCGATCCGTCGAAGGTGACGCGCGATTACACGCTGCGCGTGGACGACGCCGCGGGCGCGGCGCCGGTGCTCTCGGTCTTCGGCGGCAAGATCACCACCTATCGGCGTCTGGCCGAGCACGCGCTCGACAAGCTCCGGCGCTATTTCCCGGAGATGGGGCCGCGCTGGACGGGCGCAGCGCCCCTCGCCGGAAGCGACTTCGACGGCGCGAGCCGCGCCGAGGCGCGTCAGGCGTTCTTCGCCCGCTATCGCGGGCTGCCGCAGGAAGTGCTCCGCGGACTCTTCCGCCGGCACGGGGCGCGCGCGCCGCAGGTGGCCGGCGACGGCGACCTCGGCGAGCACTACGGCGGCGGGCTCACCGAGCGCGAACTCGCATGGTTCGTCGAGCGCGAATGGGCGCGCGAGCCGCAGGACGTGCTCTGGCGCAGAACGAAGGTCGGGCTCTTTCTCGATGCGGCCGGGTGCGAGCGCGTGCGCGCGGCGCTGGAGCGGCTCGCGTGAAGCCGCTTGCCGAGCTGCGCGATGCAGGCCGCCTGAAGGGGCTGCTCTTCGACATTGACGACACGCTCACCACGGATGGCATGCTTACCGCCGAAGCCTACGGGGCGATGGAGCGGTTGAAGCGCGCGGGCCGCCGCGTGGTGCCGGTCACCGGCCGATGCGCGGGCTGGTGCGACCACATCGCCCGCCTGTGGCCGGTGGACGCGGTGGTGGGGGAAAACGGCGCGTTCTGGTTCGCGCGCGACGGCCGCCGGATCGTGCGGCGCTATCTCGACGATGCGGCGACGCGCGCCGCCGGGCGCGCGCGCCTGGCGGCGATCGCGGAGCGGATTCTCGCCGAAGTGCCCGGGTGCGCGCTCGCCGCCGACCAGGCCTGGCGCGAGACCGATCTCGCGATTGACTGGTGCGAGGACGTGCCGCCGCTGCCGATCGCGGCCGCGGAGCGAATCCGCGCGCTGATGCAGCAGGCGGGCCTGAGCGCGAAGATCAGCTCGATTCACGTCAACGGCTGGTTCGGCGGCTACGACAAGCTCGCGACCGTGAAACTGCTCTTTGCCGAGCGCTTCGGCACGGATCTCGCGCGCTTGCAGGCCGAATACGCCTTCGTCGGCGATTCGCCGAACGACGCGCCGATGTTCGCCTTCTTCGAGCACTCGGTCGGGGTCGCCAACGTGCGGCGCTTCGCCGCGCAGCTCGAGGCGACGCCGCGTTACGTGACCGAGGGCGCCTGCGGCGCGGGCTTCGCCGAGCTCGCCGCCCACCTGCTCGGCGAGCGCTGATGCAGGCGTGGGGCGCCTATCTCGCCATCGGCGCCGCGGTCGGATTTCTCGCCGGGCTGCTCGGCATCGGCGGCGGCATGGTGATGGTGCCGCTGCTTGCGCTCCTGTTCGCCGCCCGCGGCTTTGCGCCCGAGCACGTGATGCACCTGGCGCTCGGCACGGCGATGGCGAGCGTGGTGTTCACCTCGATCGCAAGCGTCGCGGCGCACCACCGCCACGACGCGGTGGACTGGCCGGTCGCGCGCGCGATGGCGCCGGGCATGGCCGCGGGGGCGCTCGGCGCCGCCCTGGTCGCCGGGCTCGTGCCGACGCGGCCGCTCGCCGCCGCATTCACCGTGTTCCTCTTTTTCGCCGCGGCGCGCATGATGCTCGAATCCGCACAGCGGCCGGTCGGCTCGCTCCCGGGGCGCGGACGGCTCGCGGCGGCGGGCGCCGCGATCGGGGCCCTCTCCAGCCTGCTCGCCGCAGGCGGCGCGTTTCTCACGATCCCGTACCTCGCGCGGCGCGGGGTCGCGCTCAAGCGTTCGATCGGCACCGCGGCCGCGAGCGGCTTTCCGATCGCGCTCGCCGGCACCGCCGGTTACATCCTGCAGGGCCTGCGCGTGGAAGGTCTGCCCGAGGGCGCCCTCGGCTACGTGTATCTTCCGGCGCTCGCGCTCGTCGTCGCCGCGAGCATGCCGGCGGCGCCGCTCGGCGCTCGGCTTGCGCATCGGCTGCCGGTGCGGCCGCTCAGGATCCTGTTCGCGCTGGTGCTGCTCGCGCTCGCGCTGCGCATGCTCGCGCGGCTCTGGAGCGCTTAGGCGGGCGCGCTGCGGCCACGGCGAGTCCCGGCTGCGCGGCGCAAGCCGCGAGCGTGTAGGCGGGTAGAATGCGCCGGCCATGGCCGGTCCGCTTTCTCACATCCGGGTCCTCGATCTCTCGCGCGTGCTGGCCGGTCCCTGGGCCGGGCAGAACCTCGCCGATCTCGGCGCCGAGGTGATCAAGGTCGAGCGGCCTGGCGCGGGCGACGACTCGCGCGCCTTCGGACCGCCCTGGATCAAGGACCGCGCCGGCCGCAACACGAAGGACTCGGCCTACTTCACTTCGGCGAACCGCGGCAAGAAATCGGTCACCGTGAACATCGCGCACGCCGAGGGGCAGGCGCTGGTGCGCGAACTCGCCGCGCGCGCGGACGTGCTGATCGAGAACTTCAAATACGGCGACCTCGCGCGCTACGGGCTCGCCTGGGAGGATCTGAGGAACATCAATCCGCGGCTCATCTACTGCTCGATCACCGGCTTCGGCCACACCGGGCCGTACCGGGAACGGCCCGGATACGACTTCATGATCCAGGGCATGGGCGGCATGATGAGCGTCACCGGCGAACCCGACGGCCCGCCGATGCGAGCCGGCGTTCCGGTCGCCGACATCATCACCGGGATGTACGCCTCGATCGCGATCTGCGCCGCGCTCGCCCACCGCGCCGAGACCGGCGTCGGCCAGCACCTCGATCTCGCGCTGCTCGACTCGCAGATCGCGCTGCTCGCCTATCAGGCCACCAACTACTTCGCCACCGGCGAGCCGCCGAAGCGGATCGGGAACCTGCATCCGAACATCGTTCCCTACCAGCCGTTTCGCACCGCCGACGGCGACGTCATTCTCGCCTGCGGCAACGACAACCTGTTCCGCCGCTTCTGCGACGCCGCGGGCTGTCCGGAGCTCGCGGCCGATCCCCGCTTCGCGACCAACGGCTTGCGGGTGCAGCACCGCGCCGAGCTGACGCGGCTGCTTCAGGAAATCTTCCTGCGCCGCACCACTCGCGAGTGGGTCGAGCTGCTGGAGGCCGCGGGCGTGCCGAACGGCCCGATCAACAACATCGCGCTGGTGTTCGAGGAACCGCAGGTAAAGGCGCGCGGCGTGAGGATCGAGCTCGAGCACCCCGTGGCGGGGAAACTCTCCTCGGTCGCGAGCCCGATGCGCTTCTCGGCCACGCCGATCGCCTATGACCGCGCGCCGCCGGTGCTCGGCGAGCATACCGAGGAGGTCTTGCGCGGCGTGCTCGGCAAGAGCGCCGAGGAAATCGCTCGCCTGCGGGCGCTGGGCGTGATCTGACAGGGACCGCGCGTTGAGCGGCGCTTGGCGTCCGCTCCAACGCGCGGAGTTGAAGCGGCGCGCCCGTTGGCGCCGCTTTCAACCCTAGTTGTCCACTTTCGCGCCGGCGTCCTTGACCACCTTCGCCCACTTGGCGATCTCGGCCTTGACGAACTTCTCCATCTCCTCGGGCGGCATGCCGCCCGCTTCGGCGCCCTGCTCGGCCCAGATTTTCTTCAGCTCCGGCGTGTTCATCGCCGCGACCACTTCGCGGTACATGCGGTCCTTGATTTCCTTCGGCGTGCCGCGGATCGCCCAGATCCCGTACCACGTGCGCACCTCGTAGCCGGGCACACCCGCCTCTTCCACCGTCGGCACGTTCGGCAGCACCGGATTGCGCACCTTGCTCGTGATCGCGAGCGGGATGAGCTTGCCCGCCTTGATCTGGGCGGACGAGGTGCCCATGCCGTCGAAGGCGAAGTCCACCTGGCCGGCGAGCAGGTCCACCATCAGCGGCCCGGCGCCGCGGTAGGGTACATGCACGTACTGCGCCCCGGTCATCGTCTTGAACAGCTCCACCGAGAGGTGGTGGGTCGTTCCGCTGCCCGCCGAGCCGTAGTTGAGCCGGTTGGGGTTCGTGCGCCCGAACTCGATCAGGTCCTTGAGCGTCTTGAACTTGTCGGCGTGCTTCGGATGGATCACGACCACGTTCGGCACGAACGCCGCGACGGTGAGCGGCTCGAAGTCGCGCTCGAGGCTGTAGGGCAGTTTGGTGTACAGGCTCTCGGCGATCGTGTGGTGCACCGCACCGAAGAACCAGTTGTAGCCGTCGGGCGCGCGCTTGGCGACGTTCGCCGCGCCCACCGTGCCGCCCGCGCCGCCCTGGTTTTCGACCAGCACCTGCTGGCCGATCGTCTGCGACACGCGCGCCGCGATCGGCCGCGCGAACGTGTCGGTGCCACCGCCCGCGGGGAACGGATTGAGAAATGTGATCGGCTTGGTCGGCCAGCTCTGCGCCTGCGCGAGCGCCGCCGCCGCGGCGAGAGCCGCCGCAAACAGGATTCTCAGCATGTGACTTCCTCCTCCGGGTTGTGAAACGCGCCTGGCGCCGGATGATACCGCAGCGCGCGGGCGCGGCCCGAATCAGGCCGCGGCGCGCGCCGGCCGCGACCGGCATTCGGCGAGCCAGGCGAGCGCCGCCTGCACACCTTCCCTTTTCACCGGGACCCCGGCGAGCACGAGGCCCATCTCGCAGCCGGCGAGCGTTCCCGCCAGCATGAGGTCGTTGAAATCGCCCAGATGGCCGATGCGGAAGACCTTGCCGGCGAGCTTGCTCAGGCCGGTGCCGAGCGACAGGTCGAAATGTTCCAGGATGACCTTTCGCACCCGATCGGCGTCGTGACCGGCGGGCAGCAGCACCGCGGTGAGCGAGTTCGAGTACTCGGCGGGATTGGTCGCGAGCACCTCCAGCCCCCAGGCGCGCACCGCCCGGCGCGTCGCCTCCGCGTGGCGCGCATGGCGCGCGAACACGTTCTCCAGCCCTTCTTCTTCGAGCATCCGGATCGCCTCGCGCAGGCCATAGAGCAGGTTCGTCGCCGGCGTGTAAGGGAAATATCCGTCGCGGCCGTGGGCGAGCATCTCGTCCCACGCCCAGTAGCTCTTCGGCAGGCGCGCGCGCCTGGCCGCCTCCAGCGCCTTGCCGGATACCGCGTTGAAGGAAAGCCCCGGCGGCAGCATCAGCCCCTTTTGCGAGCCGGCGACGGTGACGTCCACTCCCCATTCGTCGTGTCGGTAGTCCATCGAGGCAAGCGACGATATCGTGTCCACCATGAGAAGCGCCGGGTGGCCGGCCGCATCCATCGCGCGGCGGATCTCGGCGATGCGCGAGGCGACGCCGGTCGAAGTCTCGTTGTGCACCACGCACACCGCCTTGATCGTCCCCGCCCTGTCGGCGCGCAGGCGCTCCTCGATCCGCTGCGGATCGGCGCCGGTGCGCCAGTCGCCGGGGATGAACTCCGCCTCAAGGCCCAGCCGCCGGGCCATCTTCTGCCACAGCGTCGCGAAGTGCCCGGTCTCGTACATGAGCACGCGGTCGCCCGGCGAAAGGGTGTTGACGAGCGCCGCCTCCCACGCGCCGGTGCCCGAGGCCGGATAGATCACCACCTCGCCCGCGGTCCGGAACACGCGCTTCATGCCCTCCAGCACCTCGCGGCCGAGCGCGCCGAACTCCGGCCCGCGGTGGTCCATGGTGGGAAAGTCAATCGCGCGCAGCACGCGGTCGGGGACGTTGGTCGGCCCCGGGATCTGGAGAAAGTGGCGACCGGCGGTTCTCGGCATGAGGCGCTCCTCGCGAAGGTGCGACATTTTGCCAGCGCGGGGCGCGGCGCGTGCAAAAATGCGGTCATGCGCAGGACGCGCCCGCCTCGGTTCGCGATGGACTCGCTCGAAGCGAGGCTCCGGCGCGAGGTGGATGGAGAGATCCTCTTCGATGCCGCCTCGCGCGGCCGGTACGCGACCGACGCCTCCATCTACCAGGTGATGCCGCTCGGCGTGGTGGTGCCGCGCACCGAGGAGGCGGCGCGCACCGCGCTCGCGATCGCGCTCGAGCACCGGGTGCCGGTGCTCGCGCGCGGCGCCGGCAGCTCGCAGTGCGGGCAGACCGTCGGCGAGGCGCTGGTCATTGACCACTCCAAGCACCTGCGCGCGCTCGTCGAGCTGGATGCCGAGGGTCGCCGTGCGGTGGTGCAGCCGGGCATCGTGCTCGATGAGCTGAACGCGAAGCTGCGGCCGCACGGCCTTTGGTTTCCGGTGGACGTGTCCACGAGCGCGCAGGCGACGCTGGGCGGCATGGCCGGAAACAATTCCTGCGGCTCGCGCTCGATCGCCTACGGCAACATGGTGCACAACGTGCTCGCGATCGAAGCGGTGACCGCCTCGGGTGAGCGCTGGCGCTTCGGGCCGTTCGCCGAGGCCTCGGGGCCTGCGGGCTACGTCGAGTTCGTGCAGTGGCTGCGCGCGCTCTACGAGCGCGAAAAGGACGAAATCGCCGCGCGCTTTCCTAAGCTGCTGAGAAAGGTCGCCGGCTACAACCTCGATCACCTCGGGCCGCCGCACGAGAATGCGGCGCACCTGCTCGTCGGCTCGGAGGGTACGCTCGCGTGGTTCGAGCGGCTGCACCTGAAGCTTGCGCCGCTGCCCGCGGCGCGCGTGCTCGGCGTGGTGCACTTCCCGCGGTTCTACACCGCGATGGACTCGACGCAGCACATCGTGCGCCTCGGTCCCTCGGCGGTGGAGCTGGTGGATCGCACGATGATTGACCTTGCGCGCGAGATTGGCGCATTCCGCCGCACGGTCGAGGCGACGATCCGCGGCGAGCCCGACGCGATTCTGCTGGTCGAGTTTTCCGGCGAGGACGCGGTCGAGGGCGCGCGCAGGCTGGAGGAGCTTGCCGCGCTCATGGCCGATCTGGGCCTGCCCGGAAGCGTCGTTCCGATCACCGATCCCCGGCTGCAGAAGGAAGTCTGGGAGGTGAGGAAAGCCGGCCTCAACATCATGATGTCCATGAAGGGCGACGGCAAGCCCGTGTCCTTCATCGAGGACTGCGCGGTGCCGCTTGAGCATCTCGCGGAGTACACCGCGCGCCTGACCGAGGTGTTCGAAAAGCACGGCACGCGCGGCACCTGGTACGCGCACGCCTCGGTGGGCTGCCTGCACGTGCGGCCGGTGCTCGACATGCGCCGCGACGGCGCGCGCAAGATGCGCGCCATCGCCGAGGAGGCCGCCGAGCTCGTGCGGCGCTACAAGGGCGCCTATTCCGGCGAGCACGGCGACGGGCTGGTGAGATCGGAGTGGATCGCGCCGTTCTTCGGGCCGCGGCTCACCGCGGCGCTCGGCGAGATCAAGCGCCGGCTCGATCCGAAGGGCCTGATGAACCCGGGCAAGATCGTCAACCCGCCGCGCATGGACGAGGTGCGGCTGTTTCGCTTTGCGCCGGGCTACCGGACGAGTCCGCCGTCCGAGGCGCTCGACTGGTCGGAGTGGGGCGGCTTCGACAAGGCCGTCGAGATGTGCAACAACAACGGCCATTGCCGCAAGTTCGACGCCGGCACCATGTGCCCGTCCTACCGCGCGACGCGCGACGAGATCCATCTCACCCGCGGGCGGGCGAACACGCTGCGCCTTGCGCTTTCGGGGCGACTGGGCGATGCGGCCGACGAGGCGGTGAAGGAGGCGCTCGATCTGTGCGTGTCGTGCAAGGGCTGCAAGCGCGAATGCCCCACCGGCGTTGACATGGCGCGCATGAAGATCGAGTTTCTCGCGCACTACAAGGCGCGGCGCGGCTGGAGCCTGCGCGACCGGTTGATCGGGTCGCTGCCGCGCTATGCGCCGCTCGCCACGCGCGCCGCACGGCTTGCCAATGCGCTGCAGGATCTCGCCGCGCCGCTTGCCGGCTTTGCGCGCGAGCGCAGGCTGCCGCGCTGGCGCACGGACTGCTGGCGCGACGCCGAAATCGCGGACACGCCCGGCATGCGCGAGGCGGTATTGTTCGTGGACTGCTTCAACCGCTGGTTCGAGCCGGAAAACGCGCGCGCAGCGCTGCGCGTGCTCGCCGCCGCCGGCTACGCGGTGCGCGCCGCGCGCCCCGTCCGCGGTGCGCGGCCGCTCTGCTGCGGTCGCACGCTGCTTGCGGTCGGTCGCGTGGAAGAGGCAAGACGCGAGGCGCGACGGTTGCTTGACTCGATGAGGCCATTCATCGAGCGCGGCGTGGCCATCGTCGGGCTGGAACCGTCGTGCACCTTCACCCTGCGCGACGAAGCGCTCGCCCTGATGCCGGGCGCCGAGGCCGCGGCGCTCGCGCGGCGCACGCTGCTTCTGGAGGAATTCCTCGCGCGCGAGGCCGATGCCGGGCGTCTCGATCTGCGGCTGCGCCCGCTGCCCGCGCAGGCGCTCGTGCACGGCCATTGCCATCAGAAGGCGTTCGACGCGATGCCGGCGGTGGAACGGACGCTGCGTCTGGTGCCCGAGCTTGCGCTGCGCACGATCGAGTCGAGCTGCTGCGGCATGGCCGGAAGCTTCGGTTTCGAGGCCGAGCATTACGGCTTCTCGATGAAGATGGGCGAGGCTGCGGTCCTCCCGGCGGTGCGCGCGGCGCCGGCCGATGCGATCGTGATTGCCGATGGGACGAGCTGCCGCCAGCAGATCGCCGACGGCGCGGGACGGCGAGCGGTGCATGCGGTGCGCGTGCTGGAGTCCTGCCTGCCAACCAGTTAACGGGATCGGCTGCGGTTTCGCGCTAGCATGGCGCGGAGATGGACGTTCATGCGGCCGCGCAAGGGGGAGCCGGTGCGGTCCGGGTTCTCCTCGTGGAAGACAATGCCGACGACGCGTTTCTCGTGCGGCGTGCCTTTGCGCCGCTGCGGCCGCAGGGACTCGAACTCGCCGGCGTCGCGCCGCGCCTGGCGGAGGCGGTCGCCGCGCTCGGGCGCGGCGGCGTGGAGGTCGTTCTGGCGGACCTCGACCTTCCCGACAGCACCGGACCGGACACGGTCGCGGAGCTTGTGCGCGCCGCGCCGGACACGCCGGTCGTGGTGCTCACCGGACAGCCGGACGAGACGCTCGGGCTCGCGGCTCTGCGCCGCGGGGCGCAGGACTATCTCGTCAAGGGGGAGCTCAACCCGGCGCTGCTTGCGCGCGCGTTGCGACACGCGATCGAGAGAAAACGGCTTCTGATCGCCCTTGACCGGGCGCGCGCCGACCTGGAGGAGCGGGTGCGCAGCCGAACCGCGGCGCTCGAAGAGGCCAATCGCCGGCTGCGCGAAACCGAGGAGCGCTACCGCAGCCTCGTCGAAACGTCGCCGGATGCGATCCTGGTGCGCGCCGGCGAGCGCATCGTGTTCGTCAACCGCGCCGCGCTCGCCCTCTACGGTGCGCGCGAGCCCTCGGAGATGGTCGGGCGCCCGGTTTACGACTTCATCGCGCCGGAGTTTCACGACGCGGTGCGAGAGCGGACGCGCCGGCTCGCCGTGCCCGGCGCGGCGGTGCCGCCGCAGGAGCAGGTCCACGTGCGCCTGGACGGCGCGCGCATGCAGGTGGAGTCGCGCGCGGTCGCGCTCGAATCGGGCGGCGAGAGGCTCGCGCTGGTGGTCGTCCGCGACATCGGCGAGCGCAAGGCGCAGGAAGCGCGCATCGCCCGCCTGCACCGCATCCAGGTGATGCTGTCGGCGATCAACTCGGCGATCGTGCGCATCCGCGACCGGGACGAGCTGCTGCGCGAGGCCTGCCGCATCGCGGTCGAGCACGGCGGCTCGCCGATGGCCTGGATCGCCGTGCGCGGCGAGGACGGCGCCTACCGCCTTGTCGCGCGCGCCGGCTTCGGCGTCGGGTTGCCGCTCGGGGCGCGGCTGGAAACCGCGGAGCGCTCGCCCCGGGCGCAGGGCGTCGCCGGCCGCGCGATCCGCGAGCGCCGCACCGTGGTGGAAAACGACCTGGCGCGCGAGCCCGACGTCGGCCACCACCGCGCCGAGGCGCTCGCGCGCGGGCTGCGTTCGTCGGTGGGGCTGCCGCTGCTGGTGGAAGACAGGGTCGAGGGCGTGTTCGTGCTCTACGGCGAGGCGCCCGGCTCGTTCACCGAGGAGGAGGTGAAGCTGCTGGAAGAGCTCGCCGCGGACATCTCCTTCGCGCTCGACTATTCCGCCAAGGCGGCGCGAGCCGACTATCTCGCCTACTACGATCCGCTCACCGGGCTTCCCAACCGCACGCTCTTCTTCGACCATCTCGGGCGACACCTGCGCACGCGCGGCAACGAACAGGGGATGGTCGCGGTGGTGCTGCTCGACCTGGAACGGTTCCGCGGCGTGAACGAGACGTTCGGCCGCAGGGCGGGCGACAAGCTGCTCAGGAAGGTCGGCGCGCGGCTGCGCGCCGCGATGGAGGGCCACGAGCTTCCGGCGCGCGTGGGCGCCAACCTTTTCGCGCTGGTGATGCGCGGCGCCGCGCACACCGGCGAGCTGGCGCGCGCGGTCGAGGGCCTGCTGCGCACCTGCTTCGACCCGCCGTTCGAGGTGAACGAGCAGGAGTTGCGCATCTCCGCGCGAGCCGGAGTCGCGCTGTTTCCGGACGACGGCCGCGACGCCGAGCAGCTTTTCCGCGAAGCCGAGGCGGCGCTCGTCAAGGCGAAAGCCGGGGCCGAGCGCATCGCGTTCTACGCCCCGGAGATGAGCGCACGGGCGAGCGAGGCGGTGCTCCTCGAAAGCCGCCTGCGCCGCGCGCTGGAGCGCGGCGAACTGGTGCTGCACTACCAGCCGCGGGTGAGCCTGGCCACCGGCCGGATCACCGGCTACGAGGCGCTGCTGCGCTGGCAGGATCCGGAGCGAGGACTGGTGCCGCCGGCGAAATTCATCCCGGTGCTGGAGGAGACGGGTCTGATCCTGGAGGCGGGACGCCAGGTGCTTGCGCGCGCGCTCGCCGAGCGCCGCGCCTGGCGCTCGCGCGGCCTCGCGCTGCCGCGCGTCGCGGTCAACGTCTCGCCGATCCAGCTCGCGCGGCGCGACTTCGTGCACGAGCTGCGCACGGCGATCGAGGCCGCGGGCGCGAGCGCCTCCGATCTGGAGCTGGAGATCACCGAAGGTCAGGTCATGCGCGAGCTGGAGACCACGACCGGAAAGCTTCGCGAGCTGCGCGAGATGGGCGTCGAGGTCGCGGTGGACGATTTCGGCACCGGTTACTCCTCGCTCAACTACATCGCGAGGCTCCCGGTGACCGCGCTCAAGATAGATCGCTCCTTCATCGTCGGCATGACGCAGGGCGCGGAGGAACGGGCGATCGTCGCCACCATCGTGAATCTTGGCCGTGCGCTCGGGTTCCGGACGGTGGCCGAAGGCGTGGAAACCGACGAGCAGGTCGCGCTCCTGCGCGCGCTCGGCGCCGACGAGATCCAGGGCTATTTCTTCAGCCCGCCGCTCGCGCCGGAAGAGTTCGAAGCGCTGCTGCGCCGGCACGGCGCCGGATCCTAGGCCGCGCCCGGGCGGGGTTCAGGCCTGCTTCCGGCTCCAGACGAGAAGCGCGGCGCCGGCGGCGATCATCGGCAGGCTCAACCACTGTCCCATGGTCAGACCGAGGGCGAGGTAGCCGAGGAACGCGTCGGGCTCGCGCGCGAACTCCGCGGCAAAGCGCGCCACGCCGTAGCCGACGAGAAACAGCGCCGAGACCTGCGCGCGCGGCCGCGGACGCGCCGAGAACCACCACAGCAGCGCAAAGAGCGCGACACCTTCGCCCGCGAACTGATAGAGCTGCGACGGATGACGCGGTTCGGGCCCCGCGCCCGCGAACACCATCCCCCAGGGAAGATCGGTCGGACGGCCCCACAGCTCGCCATTGATGAAGTTCCCCAGGCGCCCGGCGGCGAGCCCGAGCGGCACGAGCGGCGCAACGAAGTCCATCAGCCGCCACCAGTCGAGCCCCTCGCGCCGAGCGAAAAACGCCACCGCGGCGAGCACGCCGAGGAAGCCACCGTGGAACGACATGCCGCCCTGCCACAGATAGAGCACCTCCAGCGGATGCGCCGCGTAATAGCCCGGCTTGTAGAAGAGCACGTACCCGAGCCGCCCGCCCGCGATCGCGCCCAGCACCACCGCGAAAAGCAGATCGTCGAACTGCTCGCGCGAGACGGGCGCAAGGCCGGCGGCGATGCGCCTGCGCCCCAGCCACCAGCCGGCGGCGAAGCCGGCGAGCCACATCAGGCCGTACCAGCGGACGGCGAGCGGCCCGATCGAGAACGCGACCGGATCGAAGTTGGGATGGACGATCATCGGCGCAACAGGGGCCATTGTAGGGGGACGTGGAGCGAGGGTGCGCGGCTCCGTTAGACTCGCATCTTCGACCAGGAGAACACGATGGCAGAAAGGAAGAAAGACGAAGCGGCCTCGCCGCCCAACCGCCGCTCGCGGCTGATCACCCAGGGCGTGGCGCGCTCGCCCAACCGGGCGATGCTGCGCGCGGTCGGGTTCAAGGACGGCGATTTCGACAAACCGATCATCGGGGTGGCGAACGGCCACTCGACGATGAACCCGTGCAATGCCGGGATCCAGCCGCTGGTGGACCGGGCCGTGGCGGCGCTGGAGGCGGCGGGCGCCAAGCCCCAGACCTTCGGTTTTCCGACGGTGACCGACGGCATCGGCATGGGGACCGAAGCGATGAAGTACTCGCTCGTGTCGCGCGAGGTGATCGCGGATGCGATCGAGACCAGCGTCAACGGGCAGGCGATGGACGGCGTGCTCGCGGTTGGCGGCTGCGACAAGAACATGCCCGGGGCGATGATGGCGATCGCGCGCATGAACGTGCCGGCGATCTTCGTCTACGCCGGCACCATCAAGCCGGGCGTATGGAAAGGCCAGCCGCTCACGATCGTCTCGGCGTTCGAGGCGGTGGGGGCCTACACCGCCGGCAAGATGAGCGAGGAGGATTTCATCGGCATCGAAAAGAATGCCTGTCCGACGGTGGGCGCCTGCGGCGGCATGTACACCGCGAACACGATGTCCTCCTCGTTCGAGGCGCTCGGCATGAGCCTGCTTGGGTCCTCGCAGATGGCATCGCTCGACCCCGAAAAGGCGGACTCGGCCGCAGAGTCGGCGCGCGTGCTCGTCGAGGCGGTGAAGAAGAACCTGTGCCCGCGCGACATCATCACCAGGAAGTCCATCGAGAACGCGGTCGCGCTGGTGATGGCGACCGGCGGCTCGACCAACGCGGTGCTGCACTACCTTGCGATCGCGCACGCCGCCGGCGTCAAATGGACCATTGAGGACTTCGAGCGCGTGCGAAGGAAAGTGCCGGTGCTGTGCGACCTCAAGCCTTCGGGGCGCTACGTCGCGGTGGACTTCCATCGCGCGGGCGGCGTGCCGCAGGTGCTCAAAATGCTGCTCAACCACGGCGTGCTGCACGGCGAGTGCATGACGATCCACGGCAAGACGATGGCCGAGATGCTGGCGAACGTGCCCGACGAGCCCCGGGCCGACCAGGACGTCATCCGGCCCTGGTCGAGGCCGCTGTATCCGCAGGGTCACCTCGCGATTCTCAAGGGCAATCTCGCCACCGAGGGCTGCGTGGCCAAGATCACCGGACTGAAGAAGACCTCGATCACCGGGCCGGCGCGGGTGTTCGACTCGGAGAACGCCTGCATGAAGGCGATCCTCGCGAAGAAAATCCGCCCCGGCGACGTGATCGTCATCCGCTACGAGGGGCCCAAGGGCGGCCCGGGCATGCGCGAGATGCTCTCCACCACGGCGGCGCTCTACGGACTCGGCATGGAGAACGTGGCGCTCATCACCGACGGCCGCTTCTCCGGCGGCTCGGCCGGCTTCATCGTCGGCCACGTCACCCCCGAGGCCCAACTCGGCGGCCCGATTGCACTGGTCAAGAACGGCGACAAGATCACGATCGACGCCGAAGCCAACACGATCGTGATCGATCTCCCCGACGCAGAGCTAGCAGCTCGCCGCAAAGCCTGGAAAGCCC
>Ga0073934_10004763_pt1 | contig 21972 bp, 22 predicted proteins | sample LarsenN4metaG_FD_76834 | JGI IMG/M metagenome (GOLD analysis project Ga0073934, IMG submission 76834) | Hot spring sediment bacterial and archeal communities from British Columbia, Canada, to study Microbial Dark Matter (Phase II) - Larsen... ...
CCGTCGGTCATGACCTTCGACATCAGCGCCGAGTACTCGGTCGAGATGTCCTCGTCGGAGAAGTGGACGAGCTGCTGGAAGCCGAGCACGCGCTCGTAGAACTCCACCCACTCGTCCATGCGGCCGAGCTCGACGTTGCCGACCACGTGGTCGATCGTGGTCAGCCCCACGCCCGGCGAGGGGCTGCCGTTGGGCGAGACGGAGACGTAGCCGGGCAGGTAGGGCCCCTCGTACTGCGCGCGGTTGACGAAGGTGTGGACGTTCCCGCCGTAGGTCGCGATCGCGGCGAGCTCGACCCGGCCGTGCTCGTCCTCGACCCAGTGGGGCTCGACGACGCCGCGCGCGCCCCGCTGCACGGCTTGCCGGTAGGCGTGGGTCGCGTCGGGGACGGTGAGGGCGACGTCCTTCACGCTGTCGCCGTGGGTGGCCGCCCACTGACAGATCTCGCTCTCGCCGCGGAGGCCGCTCGTGAGCACGAAGCGGATGTCGCCCTGCGCGAGGACGTACGAAGCCCGGTCGCGGACGCCGGTCTCCGGGCCGGCGTAGGCGATGCGCGTGAAGCCGAAGGCGTGCTCGTAGAAGTAGGCGGCCTGCTTCGCGTTCCCGACCCAGAGCTCGACGTGGTCCCAGCCGTCGATCGGCATGAAGTCGTGCGCGCTCACGCGCCCGATTCTAGGCGGCCTGCGCAACCGGCGCGCGGCGGCGCACGGCCAGGATCCCGAGGGCGATCAGCACCCCGCCCGCGGCCTGGAGCCAGGTCAGCGACTCCGAGAGGAGGAACACGGCGAGGACGGCGGCGACGAAGGGCTGCAGGTTGGCGGCGAGCGTCGCTCGGTTGGGCCCGATGCGGTGCAGGGAGCGGAACCAGAGGACGTTCGTGAGCACGAGCGGTCCCAGCGTGGCGAAGGCGAGCAGTCCCCAGATCTCCCAGCCGAGCGACCAGTCCTGGCCGCGGGTGGACGAGATCCCGGTGAGCGCGATCGCCACCCACGCGGCAGGCAGGACGACCGCGCTGATCCGGGAGGGCGAGTACGTGCGCATCAGCGGGGTGATGACGACCGAGTACGCCGCCCAGGTCGCGCTCGTCGCGAGGCCGAGCACGATACCGTCCAGACCGCCGCTGACGCTGCCGCCCGAGCCGGCGGCGACGAAGGCGACGCCCGCGAAGGAGATCGCGGCGGCGAGCCAGAAGCGGCGCGAGGGACGCTCGGTGCCGAGCGCGAGCCCGAGGAGCGCCGCGAAGATGGGGACCGCGCCGAGCAGCAGGCCGATGGTGGACGCAGTGGTCACGTCGAGCGCGAAGACGAAGGAGAGCTGGTTGAGCCAGAGCGTCGCCGCTGCGAGCGCGAGGGCAGGGAGGTGGCGCCGCTCGATCCGGAGCGTCTGCTCGGCGGCGAGGGTGAGGCAGACGAAGACGATCCCGGCGAGCCCGTAGCGCACGGTCGCGTACGAGAGTGGCTCGAGCCCGTGGGTGAGGATGACCTTGGTGACGCTCAGGTTGAGCGCCCAGAGCACGATCGTGGTCAGGAGCATCAGCTCCACGGTCGCGGGCCGCCGCATTGGGCTGACGCTACCCGCCGTGCCCTCCTCGGGAGCGCAGCAGAGGCGGTGTCAGACACTCGCAGCGCGGGCGCGACGATGCTCCTGGCTCTTTCGGGCCAGCCTGCGCCCCCTCAGACCGCTCCGCGTCTCGCGTTGCCCTGTGGATCGATTGTCAACCAATCGGCACGATCTCCCCTTGACAGCGCACGGTGTCTGACACCGCTCTGGACACACCGCTCTGGAGACACCGCTCTGGGACTGCCGTGGCCGCGGTAGGCTTCGCAGGGCATGGCCGAGCCGACGCGCGACGACATCGACGCTCTCGTCGGGCCTGCGACCCCTCACTTCGCCTACCAGCTGCGCGCCCGCGTTCGCGAGCTGATCGAGGAGCTCCCGCCCGACCACCCCGTGCGCCGCTATGGCGAGGAGCAGATGGAGCTGCTCGACCGGCTGGGACACGCCTCCTCCCGAGCCGCGGACGGCCCGCGCGAGCCGCGCACGCGCATCGGCTGGGAGACGATTCCCTCCTCGGCACCGGCCTCCGATCCGCTTCCCAAGCGCGGCGAATGAGGTTCGACGGCGCCTCGGTCCTCGTGACCGGAGGGTCGCGCGGCATCGGCAAGGCGATCGCGCTTCGCTTCGCCGCGCTCGGCGCGACGCGGGTGGCGATCGGCTACCTGCGCGGTGACCGGGCTGCGGAGGCGACCGCAACCGAGCTCTCCGCTCTCGGCGCCGAGCCCGTCCTCGTGCGCGGAAACGTCGCCTCGAGCCGCGTGGCCGAGGAGGTGGCTGCGCTGGGACCGCTGCACGCCCTCGTCCACGCGGCGGCCACCGGCGTCATCCGGCCCGCGCTGGAGACGGAGGACCGCCACTGGGACTGGACGCTCGCTGCCAACGCCCGGGCGCTCCTCTCGCTCACGCGAGCGGCCGCTCCCTCGATGCCGACAGGCGCCTCCGTCGTCGGAATCTCGAGCCTCGGCTCCACCCGTGTGCTCGCCGACTACGCGCTCGTAGGAACCTCGAAGGCCGCGCTGGAGGCGCTCGTCCGCTACCTCGCGGTGGAGCTTGCGCCGCGCGGGATCCGCGTGAACGCCGTCTCGGCGGGCGTCGTCCAAACGGGCGCGCTCGAGCACTTCCCGCAGAAGGAGGCAATGCTGGAGCTGGGCGCGCGGAACCCGGCCGGACGGCTGGTCACGCCCGAGGACGTGGCTGCGGCGGTCACGTTCCTGTGCTCGCCGGAGGCGGAGATGATCCGCGGCCAAACGCTCGTCGTAGACGGCGGCTGGAGCCTCCTCGCCTCGCTCACCTGAGGGCAGAGCCGACACCTGAGGGCAGGGCCGGGCTCGGCGGGGCCTCGCTTGTGACAAGTTGTCACTTGGCGCCTCGTACCCTCGTTTCCCCGACGGCGCGGCACCGCTCACGAACCCAGACGGGGAAGACCGTCTCCGCGTTGCCGCGGTGTCGTTTCCCCGACGGCGCGGCACCGCTCGCGAACCTGCCGCTTGTGACAACTTGTCACTTGGGGAGTAACCCACGCAGGGGCGGCCCGGGGAAAGCAGGCCCCAAGTGACACTTTGTCACTTGGTCACTTGGGCCTCGGGCGGTCACTTTGGTTACGTGAGAGGCCCCGCTTGGTCACGTGAAGCCGCGCGTGGCTTGGGCCCGCGCCCCGCGCTCGCCCCGCGTCCGCCTCGCCCCGCGCCCCGCGCCCGGGCCCCCGCCCCGCGCCGGCGCCCGTCCCGCGCCCTGCCTGCCCGCCCGCCTACCCGCGGCCGGGCACGACGCGCGCGAGCGTCGCCTTGGCCAGCATCCCCGCGAGCGCCGGGTTCTCCTGCAGGCGCCGGAGCGAGTACTCGTACCAGCGGTCGCCGTAGGGCACGTACACGCGCACCCGGTGTCCGGCGGCGACGAGCTCGCTCGCGCGCTCCTCGCGCACGCCCATGAGCATCTGCAGCTCGTACTCCTCGGGCCGCAGCCCGGCGAGCCGACCCAGAGCCCGCTCGAGCAGCCACTCGTCGTGCGTGGCGACGGCGACGTAGCAGCCGGCCTCGAGCAGCGCGTCGAGCACCCGCAGGAAGCTCTCGCGGATCTCCTGGCGGCCCTGGAAGGCGATCGCTTCCGGCTCCAGGTAGATGCCCTTGCAGATCCGCACTTCGGGCCGCAAGGGAGCGAGCGCGGCGACGTCGGCGAGCGTACGCCGCAGGCGAGCCTGGAGGGCGACGCCCACGTTCGCCCGGTTCGCCTCGCGCAGCTCGCGGTAGAGGGCGAGGGTCGCGTCCGTGCAGGACGAGTCCTCCATGTCGAGACAGACGGCGAGGCCGCGGGCGGCGGCGTCCGCCACCACCGCCCCCAGCAGCGAGCGGCAGAGGTCGAGGTCGAGATGGAGGCCGAGGGCGGTCAGCTTGACCGAGACGCTGGCGTCGAGCTGGTCGCCGGCGATCGCGTCCAAGACGTCGTGGTACGCACGCGCGATCGCCTCCGCCTCGGCGGGCTTCGTCACCTCCTCGCCGAGGACGTCGATCGTGGCCAGCTTCCCCTCGGCGTTCAGCCCCGCAACCGTCCGGCGCGCGTCGTCGAGGGTGGGACCGGCGATGTAGCGAGAGGAGAGACGCTGGACGACGGGTCGCGGAACCGCCGGCAGGAGGCGGACGATGGCCCGGTCGACGACGCGCATGGGCGCGCCGATTGTAAGGAACCGCGGCCGCCGTCAGTAGTTCTCCCCCACGGAGATCGGCACGGACGCCGATGCGCCTCGCGCCGCGCGGGTCTGCAATCGGAGCATGCGCAGGGTGGTGATCATGGGTGCCGGGGGGCGGGACTTCCACGACTTCAACACCGTCTTCCGCGAGAACGCGTCCGTGCGGGTCGTGGCCTTCACGGCCGCCCAGATCCCCGGGATCGCCGGCCGCGTCTACCCGCCCGCGCTCGCCGGCCCCCTCTACCCGGAGGGGATCCCGATCAGGCCCGAGGAGGAGCTGGACGAGCTCATCCGCTCCCGGGACGTGGACACCGTCGTCCTCTCGTACTCCGACCTCTCGCACGAGGAGGTCATGCACCGCGCCTCGCGCGTGCTCGCCGCCGGCGCCGACTTCACGCTCCTCGGGCCCGGCTCGACCATGCTCGAGGCCTCGAAGCCCGTCGTCGCCGTGACCGCCGTCCGCACCGGCGCGGGCAAGAGCCCGACCAGCCGCCGCCTGGGAGCGCTGCTCCGCCAGGCCGGGCTCGAGGTCGGGCTCGTCCGGCATCCGATGCCCTACGGCGACCTGGAGGCGATGCGCGTCCAGCGCTTCTCGACCCTGGAGGAGATCGACGCCGCCCACCCCACGCTCGAGGAGCGCGAGGAGTACGAGGAGCCCGTCGCGCTCGGCATGACCGTCTACGCCGGAGTCGACTACGCGGCCGTCCTCGAGCTCGCCCAGCGCGAGTGCGACGTCCTCGTCTGGGACGGCGGCAACAACGACCTTCCCTTCTTCCGGCCCGACCTGCACGTGGTCGTGGTCGACCCCCTGCGCCCGCAGGACACGCTCCGCTCGCACCCCGGCGAGACCAACCTGCGCCGGGCGGACGTCGTCGTCGTGAACAAGGTGGACAGCGCCGAGCGGGAGGCGGTGGCCCGAGTGGTGGACGACGTGACCTCGGTCAACCCGCTCGCGACGGTGGTCATGGCCCGCTCCCACATCACCCTCGACCCCGGGCCGCCGCTCGCCGGCCGGCGCGTGCTGGTCGTGGAGGACGGGCCGACCCTCACCCACGGCGGCATGGCCTTCGGAGCCGGCACCGTCGCCGCCCTGCGCGAGCGCGCCGCCGAGCTGGTCGATCCGCGCCCGTACGCGGTCGGCTCGATCGCGGAGGTCTTCCGCGCGTACCCGCACCTCGGGCGCGTGCTCCCCGCGATGGGTTACAGCGACGAGATGCTCCGCGAGCTGGAGGCGACGATCGAGGCGGCCGACGCCGACGTCGTCGTCACCGGCACGCCGGTCGACCTCGGCCGGCTGATCGCGACGCGGCACCCGCTGCGCCGGGCGCGCTACGAGCTGCAGGAGGTGGGTCGCCCCACGCTGGCCGACGTCCTCTCCCCGCTCCTACGTCTCGTCCACGCTCCCGCGCGCGCCGGCGCCGACGGCGAGCGATGAGGGCCGCCGCGCCACCCGTCCCCCGCCATCTCCTCACCGTTCGCGACCTCGAGCCGGGGTCGCTGCGCGCGCTGCTCGACCTGGCTGCGGTCCTGAAGGCCCGTCCGCACGGGTTCGTCGAGGCCCTGCGCGGCGAGACCGTCGTCTGCTTCTTCGAGAAGCCCTCGACCCGGACCCGCATCTCCTTCGCCGCCGCCGCCGAGCGGCTGGGGATGATGCCGCTCCTCGTCCGCCCCGACGAGCTCCAGCTCGGGCGCGGGGAGACGCTCGAGGACACCGCGCGCGTCCTCTCCGGCTACGCGGCCGCGATCGTCGTCCGCACGTTCTCGCAGGAGACGGTGGAGCGCCTGGCCGCAGCCGCGTCCGTGCCGGTGATCAACGCCTTGACCGACGAGCACCACCCCTGCCAGGCGCTGGCCGACCTGCTCACCCTGCGCGAGCGCTTCGCACGGCTCGCCGGCCTGAAGGTGGCGTACGTCGGAGCCGGCACCAACGTCGCCCGCTCGCTGCTCGAGGCCTGCGCGCTCGCCGGGATCGAGGCGGTCGCCGCCTGCCCTCCGGGATACGAGCCCTCCGTCGCCGGCGCACTCATCGTGACCGATCCGTTCGAGGCGGTCGCAGGCGCCCATGCCGTCTACACCGACGTCTGGGTCTCGATGGGGGAGCAAGACAGCGAGGAGCGCCGGGCCGCGCTCGCCCCCTACCAGGTGAACGCCCGCCTGCTCGCGGCGGCCCGGCCCGAGGCCGTCTTCATGCACTGCCTGCCCGCGCACCGCGGGGAGGAGGTCACGGCGGAGGTGATCGACGGGCCGCAGTCCGTCGTCTGGCAGCAGGCGGAGAACCGCCTTCCCACCGAGGAGGCCCTCCTCTACGCGCTCGTCACGCGGCGCTGGGAGACGTGACCGTGCGCATCGTCGCGGCGCTCGGCGGGAACGCTCTGCTCCGGCGCGGGGAGCCTCTGGAGGCCGACATCCAGCGCCGCAACAGCGCGCGTGCGGTGGAGGCGCTGGCGCCGCTCGGGCGGGAGCACGAGCTCGTGGTCACGCACGGGAACGGCCCGCAGGTGGGGCTGCTCGCCCTCCAAGCGCTCGCCTACCCCGAGGTCGCCCCCTACCCGCTCGACGTACTCGGGGCCGAGAGCGAGGGGATGATCGGCTACCTGCTCGAGCAGGAGCTGCGCAACGCCCTCCCCGGCCGCCCGGTCGCGACCCTGCTGACGCAGGTCGTCGTCGACCCCGACGATCCCGCCTTCCGCCGCCCGAGCAAGCCGATCGGGCCGGTGTACGAGGAGGCCGAAGCGCGGCGCCTGGCCGCGCAGCGCGGCTGGACGGTCGCCCCCGACGGCCCGGGCTGGCGCCGGGTCGTGCCCTCGCCCGAGCCTCGCGCGATCGTCGAGCTGGAGGCGATCCGGCTCCTGGTCGGAAGCGGCGTCCTCGTCGTCTGCGCGGGCGGCGGCGGCATCCCGGTGGTGGCGGGGCCCGCGGGGGAGCTGCGCGGGGTCGAGGCCGTCGTCGACAAGGACCTGGCCGCCGCGCTGCTCGCCGAGCTGCTCGGCGCCGACTGCCTGCTGCTCCTGACCGACGTCCGCGCGGTCGTGCGGGGCTTCGGCAGCGAGCGCGCGGAGCCGATCGGCGAGGCGACACCGGAGGAGCTCCGAGCCGAGCGCCTCGACCCCGGCTCGATGGGGCCGAAGGTGGAGGCCGCCTGCCGCTTCGTCGAGCGCACGGGCGGGTCGGCGGCGATCGGCGCCTTGGAGGACGCTGCTGCGCTCGCCGCCGGGCGGGCGGGAACGCGCGTCCTGCCGCCTACTGCCGCATGAAGCCCTGACGGGCGGCGGAGACGAGCGCGACCGCCTCCGGGAAGAGCACGCGCATCGCGTCGCGCAGCGCGAGCGCCTGCGCGTCGGAGGGGCCCTCCACCTGGATCCTCCCGAGCGCGGCCGCGGTCAGCTCCACGGCCGTGTTCAGGGTGAGGGTGGCGAACTGCTCGCGCTGGGCCTCCTGCACGGTCTCGGCTTGGCGCTCGGCGAACTCGCGCAGCGCCCCGAGCAGCTCCTCGGGATCGCCGCCGAAGGGGAAGAAGCCTCCGCCGCCCTCCATCGCCGGAAAGCCTACTCGAGCGGGAGCCGGTAGCCGGCCTCGATCTCGCGCTGGAGCTCGGCCACCGCGTCCTGCGCCGCCCGCAGCGCGGCCGCGAACGGCGAGGGGGCGGCCGGGTCGAGCTCCTGCTCGAGCCGGCGCGTGGCGGCGCCGATCTCGTCCAGGCGCCCGGGCGTGGCGAGCTGCGGCGGCTCGGCGAGGACGGCGCGGAGCGCCCGCGCGGCGTCCTCGGCGTCCTCGAACCCCGCCGGCGCCTCGCTCGCGCGCAGCTCCGCGAGCCGCTCCAGGAGGAGGTCGAGGTCGCCGCCGCCCGCGGCGTCCGCCGCGACCTCGCAGAGCGCGGCGATCGAGACCGCCGCGCGGAGCGCGACCCGGCTCGTGACCGGGGTGCCGTCGGGCCGGAGCGCGAGCCAGCTCCGGTAGCCGTCGGCGTCGTCGAAGGCGCACAGGTAGACGCGCTCGCCCTCCGTCGGCTCGGTGGCGATCACGCCGGCGACCGCGTCGCCCGGCGCAGCGTGCGCCGCGGCGAGCGTCGCCACGCGCTCCAGCTCGGCGACCAGGTCCACAGCGCCAGAATAGGGCTCACGTGTCCGCGCGCACCCGACACGCGCGTCAGCTCTTCGCGCCGCTCCCGGCCACCTACGATCGCGTGGGGGCCCTGCTCTCGCTGGGGCAGGACCCCCGCTGGCGCCGCTTCCTCGTCGGCCGGCTCCCCGCCGGCGGAGGACACGTGCTCGACGTCGCCACGGGAACCGGGCTCGTCGCCGCCGAGCTCCTGCGCCGCGGCTTCCGGGTGACGGGGCTCGACCAGAGCCCGGAGATGCTCGCCCGCGCCCGCGAGCGGCTCGGCGCGAGCGTGCCGCTCGTCGAGGCCTCGGCCGAGTCCGTGCCCTTCCCCGACGCCTCCTTCGACCACCTCACCTTCACCTACCTCCTCCGTTACGTCGACGACCCGGCGGCGACGCTGGCCGAGCTGGTCCGCGTCGTCCGCCCGGGCGGCACGGTCGCGTCGCTCGAGTTCGGCGTGCCGAGCGGCCTCGCGCGCCCGCTCTGGGAGCTGTACGTGCGGGCGGCCCTGCCGCTCGCGGGCGCGGCGCTGGGGCGCGGCTGGCGCGAGGTCGGCCGCTTCCTGGGCGGCTCGATCCGGAGCTTCTGGGCCGCCTACCCGCTCCAGCGCCAGCTCGCGCTCTGGCAGGCGGCGGGCCTGCGAGACGTCCGCGCCCGCCGGCTGGGCCTCGGCGGGGGCGTCGTCCTCTGGGGAACGAGGGCGTGACCGCGCCGCAGGCGCGGCCTGCCTGGTACGCGCTCGCCGGCGGTGGCTGGCGCGACTACGTCACCCTCCTGCACCCGCCCTACACCGCGTGGCACCTCTCGTACGTGGTCATCGGCGGCTCGCTCGCCCCGGCCGTCGCCTGGGGACGGCTGGGAGCGGCGGTGGCCGCCTTCGCGCTGGCGGTCGGGATCGGCGCGCACGCGCTGGACGAGCTGAACGGGCGCCCGCTCGGGACGCGCATCCCGGACGCCGTCCTCGTCGGGCTCGCCGCCGCCTCGCTCGCCGGGGCCTGCGCGATCGGGCTCGCCGGCGCGGTGACCTTCCGCGCCTGGATCGCGCTGCTCGTCCCGGTCGGGCTCTTCCTCGCGCTCGCCTACAACCTCGAGCTGGCGGGAGGACGCTTCCACTCCGACCTCTGGTTCGGCCTCGCCTGGGGCGGCTTCCCGGTGCTCTGCGGGTACGCGGCCGTGGCGGGAAGGCTCGCGGCGCCGGCCGTCCTCGCCGCCGCCTTCGCCACCGTGTACTCCCTCGCCCAGCGTGCGCTCTCCTCCCACGTCCGGCACCTGCGCCGGCGCGTGGCGGCCGTGCGCGGCGAGCTCGAGCTGCACGACGGGCGTCTGCAGGTGCTCGACGAGGCGCACCTGCTCGCTCCGGCCGAGCGGGCGCTCCGCCTGCTGACGGCGGCGATCGTCCTGCTCGCGGGCGCGCTCGCCGCCCTCCGCCTCTGATCCGGGCGGGGCCACTACCATGGCCTCGTGCCGCTGGTCGCGTGGATCCTCGCCGGGGCGCTCGCCGTCGCGGCCGTCGCCGCCGGCGGGCTCTTCCTCGCGCTCCGCCGGGCGCGGGCCCGGGCCGCCCGCATCGACGAGCTCGTCGCCGCCGCCCGCCGCGCGGTCCGCGCCGCGGCCGAGGAGGAGCAGGCGGTGCAGGCCGAGCGGCTGCGGGTGACGATCGCCCGGGCGCACGCCGACGCGCTCTCCGCCTACGCCGTCGAGGAGCGCCGTCTCTCCGACGAGCGCCGCGGCGAGCTCGCGGTCCGGGAGCGGGAGCTGTCCGAGCGGCTGGCGGAGACGCTCGCCGCCGTCGAGCGCCGGGTCGAGGAGCGCCTGCGCGCCTGGGAGGCGGACCTCGAGCGCGCCCGCGCCGCTCTCGAGGGCGAGGTCTCCGCGCTGGAGCAGCTCCTCCGGCAGCGGATCGGCGAGGTCGAGGCGCGGATCGAGGCGGAGGCCGCGGAGCTGGGCACGACCGTCGAGCAGCAGCGAGCGGCGGCGAGCCGGCTGCGCGAGGAGCTCGAGGTGACCGCGAAGAGCGCGCTCACGCAGGCCCTCGACGAGCTGCAGGAGCAGGCCGAGGACCGTCGGCGCGCGATCGAGGAGATGAGCGAGCGTCTGCGCCAGCACGAGCACGCGCTCTCCGAGCAGGTCGACCGGGCCGAGAGCGAGGCGCGTACGCGCCTGGAGGCGGTCTTCGCCGAGCTGGAGCGCCGCCAGGCCGAGCAGCTCGAGCGTGGGGCCACGCGCGCGGTCGAGCGGCTGAGCGAGGCCGGAGCGCTCGAGTTCGAGAACCGCATGCGCGCGATCCGCGAGGAGGCCGCGGCTCGCCTGCGCGAGGAGCTCGACCGTACCGCCGAGTCGTTCCTGCGCCGCGCGGACGGGCTGATCGCCGACCAGCTCCAGCGCGCCGCGGACGCTGCCGCGCAGCGCCTGGAGGACCGGATCGTCGAGCTGGCCCGCCGCTACGAAGCCTCCCGCTCCCCTGCGGGAACCCCGTAGGAGATCTCTCCCGCCCGCCAACTTTTCCCGGGAGGGAACGTCTCCGTGACCACGAATCCCACGCGCATGGCCGAGACGACCGAGACACCCCTCTGGCACGAGAGCGAGCCCGGCAAGGTCGAGAGCTGGCGGCTCCACGTCCTGCTCGAGGCCGGGTACCCGGTGCCGCTCGCGGAGCGGATCGCCGTGAGCGAGGCCGACCTGCACGAGGCGGTCGAGCTGCTCGCCCGCGGCTGCGAGCCGCAGGTCGCGGCCGAGATCCTCCTCTAAGGGCGTCGTCGAGCCGGCGCGCGCCGTCGCCCAAAGCGGAGGGCGCGCCTCGAGTAGCCTTGCGGGGTGCCGACGGTCGAGCCGATCCTGTACGGCGAGCGCCGGGTCTATACGGTCGCCGCCTTCAATCGCGGCGTCGCCCAGTGGCTCGGGAAGCTGCCCGCCGTCTGGGTCGAGGGCGAGGTGACCGAGCTGCGCCGGAACGAGGCGTGGGCGACCGTCTTCCTGACGCTCAAGGACCCGCAGACCGGCGCCACGCTCAGCGTCACGATCGCGCGCCGCGCCTTCGACCGCCTGCAGCTCGAGCTGGAGGAGGGCGAGACCGTCCACGTCCACGGCCGGGCCGAGCTGTGGGAGGCGCGCGGGTCGCTCGGCCTGCGGGCGACGACGATCGAGCGGGTCGGGCTGGGAGGCCACCTGCTCGCGCTCGAGCGGCTCAAGCGCCGGCTCGCGGCCGAGGGCCTGTTCGCGCCCGACCGCAAGCGCCCGCTGCCGCGCCTGCCCCGGGCGATCGGGATCCTGACGGGAGCGGACGCGGCCGCCCGCGGCGACCTGATCGCGACCATCGCGGCCCGCTTCCCGGCGGCCCGCGTCGTCGTCTGCGAGACGCGCGTCCAGGGCCGCGGCGCGCCCGAGGCGATCGTCGCCGGGCTGCGCGCGCTCGCGGCGCACCCGCAGGTCGACGTCGTCGTCCTCGCACGCGGTGGGGGCAGCTTCGAGGATCTCCTGCCCTTCAGCGACGAGCAGGTGGTGCGTGCGGTCGCCGCCTCGCCGGTGCCGGTCGTCTCCGCCGTCGGGCACGAGCAGGACACGCCCCTCTGCGACCTCGCCGCCGACGCCCGCGCTGCGACCCCGACCGCGGCCGCCGCGCTCGTCGTCCCGGTCGAGGAGGAGCTGCGCGCCGCCCTCGAGGACGCGCGCCGGCGGCTCGGCCTCGCCACCCGAGCGCTGCTCGAGCGCGAGGGCGCCAGGCTCGGACGCCTGCGCGAGCGGCTGGAGGCGGCGCCCCGGCTCCTGCTCGAGCGCCGCCGCGCCGCGCTCGACCACGCCGGCGCCCGCCTGCAGGCGCTCTCCCCGCTCGCCACCCTGGCCCGCGGCTACGCGATCGTGCGCGCCGGCGGGGCCGCGCTGCGCGAGGCGGCCGCGGTCGCGCCCGGCGACGTGCTCGAGATCGAGCTGGCCGCCGGCGCGCTCGGCGCGCGGGTGGAGGAGGTCCGGCCGTGAGCGGAGAGGAGGGTGGCGCTATCAGCGAGGGAGCCGAGGAGCGCAGCTTCGAGGAGCTGCAGCGCGAGCTGGAGGGCGTCGTCGCCCGGCTCGAGCGCGGCGACGTCCCCGTCGACGACGCGATCGCGCTCTTCCGCCGTGGCCAGGAGCTGTACCGGGCCTGCGTCGAGCGGCTCCAGGCGGCCGAGCTTCGGATCGAGGAGCTGGCGCCGTCCGAGCCGGAGCGCTGACGCCGCCCGGCCGCTTCGTGTATGAATCGCGCCATGGCCAAGCCGAGCACCGACCTGCTCCGCCACGTGCGCCTCTTCGCCGAGCTGGACGAGAAGGATCTGCGGAGCCTCGCCGAGGAGTTCAGCGAGCGGCGCTTCTCCGCCGGCGAGAAGATCGCGCTCGAGGGCGAGAGCGGGCTGATGTTCTTCGTGGTCGAGGAGGGCGAGCTGTCCGTGGACGTCCGCGGCGAGACGGTCGCGACGATCCGCCCCGGCGGCTCCTTCGGCGAGATTGCCCTCATCGATCGGCGCCCGCGCACGGCGACGGTCACCGCCCTCACCGACGTCGTCGCCTACGGGCTCCCGGTGTTCGTGTTCCGCCCCTTCGTCGAGGCCCGCCCCCAGGTCGCCTGGAAGCTCCTCGAGTCGCTGGCGGATCGGCTGGTCGCGGCCGAGTCCCGCTAGCGCCCGAGCCGCCGGCCGAGCTCGACGAGGTCTGCCTCCGCCCGCGCCGGATCGCCGGAGAGCGCGACCGTCTCGGCGCCCGGGACCTGCTCCCGCACCCGCCCCCCGAAGACGACGCAGCGGACGCCGGCGGCGGCCGCCCGGCGAGCGACCTCGCCCGGCGCCTTGCCCGCGAGCGTGGTCGCGTCCACCTGCCCCTCGCCGGTGACGGCCAGATCGCAGCCTGCGAGACGCTCGTCGAAGCCGAGCTCGTCGAGCACGGCCGGCGCGCCCGGCACGAGCCGCGCGCCGAGCGCGGCCAGCGCCGCTCCGAGCCCTCCGGCGGCGCCCGCCCCGGGTAGCTCGGCGTACGGGCGAAGCTCCTCCCGGGCGAGGAGCCGGCGCTCGAGCAGCTCGACCTGGGCCGGCGAGGCCCCCTTCTGCGGCCCGAACACTCCCGCCGCGTCGGCGAGCGGGGAGAGGACGTCGCAGAGCGCGAGGGTCGGGACGGGCAGCGCGCGCACGACCTCGCGCAGCCCGGCGCCCCCGTCCACGGTCGCGGTCCCGCCGAGGGCGACGACGAGGCCCGAGGCGCCGGCTCGGAGCGCCGCCAGGCACAGCTCCCCCAGCCCCCGGCTGGAGGCGCGCAGAGGGTCGCGCTCCTCCGGCCGCAGGAGCGGGAGCCCGATCGCGGCCGCCGCCTCCACCACCGCGCGACCGTCCGGGAGGAGCAGCCAGCGCGCCTCCACCGGGCGGCCGAGGGGATCCGAGACGAGCGCGCTCCTCCACTCCCCTCCGTGCGCGGCCGCGAGCGCCTGGGCCGTCCCCTCGCCGCCGTCGGCGACGGGCAGCTCGACCGCCTCGCATCCTGCCTCGCGCACCCCCCGCGCGAGAGCCGCGGCCGCCGCGGCGGCGCCGAGGACGCCCTTGAGGCTAGCGGGACAGAGGAGCGCCCTCACGCGCGGCCTCGTCCTCGAGCTCCTCGACCAGCTCGACGACGGCCTCCACGACGTCCTCCCGGGAGGCATCCGCGGACGCCGTCGCCTCCAGGCGCCTGAGCGAGGCGAGCGAGATGCCCTCCCGCGCGAGGGCGACCAGGCCGAGCCCGACGCCGACCGCCATCTCGAGCGCCTGCACGACGATCCCGAAGGCGAAGCCCGTGCCGTAGGGGACGCCGTAGTTGCGCAGGGGGAGCGCGACAGCAGCCTGCACGAGGCCGACGTTGCCGGGCCAGAGGGGGAAGATGGTGGCGATGTTCATCAGCACGAGCACGAGCCCCGCGGCCGGGAGCGGAGCGTCGATGGAGAACGCCTGCATCGCCGCCCACACGGCCAGGAGCTGCAGGAACCAGCCGAAGCACTGGCAGGAGACGGCAGCGAGCGCGGGCAGCGGCGCCTTCAGCACCGACAGCCCCTGGCGGGCCATCGTGGCTAGCCGGCGCACCGTGCCCATCCCCTCGCGCAGAACGGGGCGGTGGTGGCGCTTCGCCCCCAGCCAGGCGACCGCGAAGAGCGCGAAGCCGCCGCCGATCGCGAGGATCAGCGTCCCCACCGCCCAGTGGGGGATCTCGGCGGCGAGCAGCACCCAGACGACGAGCAGGGTCGCCGGGGCGAGATCGAAGAGGCGGTGCGCGAACACGGTTCCGACGAGCGCCGCGCTCGTCCCCCGAGGGGCGTCCGGGAGGTGCCGCCGCAGCGTGGCCACGCGGGCGAGCTCTCCGAGCCGTCCGGGGAGGGCCGCGTTCGCCAAGAGGCCGACGCCGAAGGAGGTGAGAACGTGTGCGAAGCGCGGGTGGTGCTCCTCGGGCAGCGCCTGCCCGATGGTCAGGCGCCAGGCGAGGGCGCGGAAGAACGTCGAGGCAAGGTTGAGCAGGACCGCGAGCGCGATCCAGGTCCAGACGACGACGTGGAAGGCGTCCCAGACGGCGCCCCAGTCGGGCCCTCGCCACCAGACGAGCAGGAGCCCGATCGCGACGAGGCCCAGGAGCACCCCGCCCTGCACCCAGAGGTTGCGCCAGAGGCGACGCGCCGTGGTCACGCCGCCCGCGCTCCGGTGAGGGCACCCGCGGTCACCTGCTCGTAGATCTCCTCCAGCCGGCGCGCGATGCGCGGCCAGGCGTAGCGCTCGAGCGCCAGCTCGCGCGCCGCCGCGCCCAGGCGGCGCCTGCGCTCCTCGTCGGCGACAAGCGCGCTCACCGCCTCCACGAGCTGCGCCGGGTCGCCGGGCGGGACGGCCACCGAGGCGGAGGGATCGAGCACCTCCCGGTAGCCGGGGATGTCGGAGGCGACCGCGGGCAGCGCGCAGGCGAAGCCGCGGGTCAGGACCATGCCGAAGCTCTCCTGGCCGAGCGAGGGGGCGACGAGCGCCTTCGCACGCAGCAGGACGGCGGTCAGGTCGTCCTGGCTCAGGAGCCCGACGACGTCGATCCCCTCGTCCGGGACGCGCAGGCGGGCGAGCAGGAGCCGGACCGCGAGCGGATCGGCCCCGGCGATCGTGAGCCGCAGGCCGGTGCGCGCCCGCAGCTCGGGCCAGGCCCGCAGCAGCACCTGCAAGCCCTTGCGGGGCTCGTGCCGCCCGACGAAGACGATCCGGTGCTCGCGGCCGCCGGGATCCGCCGAGGGGGGCGCGAGGACCCCGTTCGGGAGCACCTCGTACTCGCCCGGAAGCCAGCGCTGCTGCGACTCGCGGGCGCGCTCGGAGACGGCAAGACGGTGGTCGATGCGCTCGGCGAGGAAGCCCCAGAGGTGCACCCCGAAGCGCATCCAGCCGAGCTCGCCGGAGGCGTGGAAGGTGGCGACGAGCGGGCAGCGGGCGAGCACGAGCGCGGCGACGCAGATGGCCGGGGTCATGGGCTCGTGCAGGTGGAGCACGTCGAAGCGCTCCCGCTCCAGCGCCCGGCGGAGGCGGAAGTACGCGCGCGGGGAGAGGACGATGTTCGGCAGCGACCCGTTCGCAGGGACGATCACGGAGCGGCCGACGGGGATCACGTTCGCCGGCGGCTCGCCGTGGCGGCCGACCCGCGGGTGCAGCACGCGCGTGAACTGCCCAGGGGGGTCGTTGCCCATGAGCAAGCGGACCTCGTGACCCAGCTCCTCGAGCGCGGCCGCCTGCAGCTCGGCGTGCTCCACGACCGCGCCCCAGAAGGACCACGAGAACGGGACGACGATCCCGATCTTCACGGAGCGCACACTAACCTCCGACCGCTAGGCTCGGCGGGATGCGCTTGGACGGCATCCACCACGTCACGTGCATCACCGCCGACGCGCCGCGGAACGTCGACTTCTACACCCGCGTCCTCGGCCTGCGGCTGGTCAAGAAGACCGTCAACCAGGACGACCCGACCGTCTACCACCTCTTGTACGCCGACGAGCGGGGATCGCCCGGCAGCGACATCACCTTCTTCGAGTACCCCGGCGTGCGCCGCGGCCGCGCGGGCGCCGGGATGGTGCACACGATCCAGTGGCGGGTGGGCTCGGAGGAGGCGCTCGCCTTCTGGGCGCGGCGGCTCGCCGGGGAGACGGTCGTGCTCGGCCGGGACGGCGATGGGCTCGCCTTCGAAGACCCGGAGGGGCTACGGCACCGCCTCGCCGTCTCGACGTCACCCGACGAGCCCCTCGTCGCCGAGCATCCCGAGATCCCCGCCGAGCTGGCGCTGCAGGGCTTCGACGGCGTCCGCGCCTTCGCCTCCGAGCCGGCGGCGAGCCGCGACCTGCTCGAGGCCGTCCTCGGATTCGTCCCCGTCGCGCCCGACGTCTGGGAGGTGCGGGGCGAGACCCGCGGCGGCTTCTACGCCTACGACCCGCCGCCCGCCGAGCGCGGCCTCGGCGGCGCCGGCACCGTCCACCACGTGGCCTGGGCCTCGACCATGGACGAGCACGAGGCCTGGCGGGAGCGCGTCGCGGCCGCCGGCTTCCAGCCCACGCCGGTCATCGACCGCTTCTGGTTCCGCTCGGTCTACTTCCGCGAGCCGAGCGGCGTCCTCTTCGAGCTGGCGACCCTCGGGCCCGGGTTCGCGCTGGACGAGGACCCCGAGCACCTGGGCGAGTCGCTCGTCCTCCCGCCGGCCTTCGAGCACCTCCGTCGCGAGATCGAGCCGATCCTGACGCCGCTCCCCGCCCCGCGAACGGCCCGGGCCGGGTAAGGCGGCAGTACACTCGCACGATGTTCGAGGAGGGCCTCGCCGAGCTCCACACCCACCTCGGCGGCTCGGTGGCCTCCGACATCCTCTGGAGCCTCGCCCACGAGCAGGGGATCGCGCTCCCGGTCAAGGACTACTGGGAGTTCGACGCGCTCGTCACGGTCTCCGACCCACGCGGCGTCGCGGGCCTCGACGAGCTCGACCGGATCTACCACTGGACGGAGCTGATCCAGTCCTCGCCCCTCGCCGTCGAGCGCTCCGTGCACGCCGCCATCGGCGGCGCCTACCGCTCGCAGGGGATCACGACGCTGGAGCTGCGCTTCAACCCCATGAAGCGGAACCGCGGCGGCGAGCGCGACCTCGACCACATCATCCTGGCCGCGATCCGGGGGCTCGACCGCGCGAGCCTCGAGTACCCGCAGGTGCACGCGGGGCTGATCCTGATGATGGACCGGACCTTCGAGCGGCGGCTGAACGAGATCATCGTCGAGAAGGCGATCCGCTGGTCGGCGCGCGGGATCGTCGGCGTGGACATCGCGGGCCCTCGACCCGGAGGCGCACGCTACGACTACACGCAGCTCGCGCCGCTGGTCGAGACGGCGCGGGAGGCGGGGCTCGGCGTCACGATCCACGTCGGCGAGGAGGGAGGCGACGTGGGCCGCGAGGAGATCGGCGAGGTGGTCGAGTCGCTCCGGCCGGACAGGATCGGACACGGCATCCTCGCCTCCTCCGACCCCGAGCTCATGCGCGCGATCCGCGAGCTCGGGATCGTGCTCGAGATCTGCCCGACCTCGAACCTCCTGACGAAGGCGCTCCCGGACGAGGACGCGTTGCGCGGTACGCTGCGCGCCTTCGTGCAGCACGGGGTCCCGTTCACGATCGCGACCGACGGCCCGGAGATGATGCGCACCCACCTGCGCGACGAGCTCGAGCTGCTGCGGCGCATCGGCGCCCTCGACGCGACCGAGCTACGGGAGGCGAACGCCCGCGGACACGCGGCGGCCTTCCGCCGGCGGACGGCGGTTCCCGCCTGAGCTAGGCGCGCTGCTGGGGGAGGGCCTCGACGAGGCTGCGCAGGAACGCGCGCACCTCGCCCGGCCCGACCAGGTGCACGTCCTCCCGGCGGACCGCGGCCGAGCGCGCGCTGGGGACGAGCCCGCCCACGTGGCCGGCGACGGAGCCGGCGGGCAGCGCGTCCAAGAGGTCGTGGTCGGTTCGGTCGTCGCCGAGCCCGAGGACGAAGTGCGAGGCGGCCTTCTTCCCCTCGGGGAAGATGCTCCGGACGTACACCCCCTTGTCCACGCCGCGCGCGCGCACCTCGACGACCTGGTGCCCGAGCAGGATCTCCGCAGGGGCCCCGGCCAGGTGCTGGCCGAGGTCGTTGAGCAGCTCCCGCGCCCGCCAAGCCGCGTACTCGGGCTCGGCCTGACGGTAGTGCCAGACGACGCTGCACGACTTCCGCTCCACGTGCGCCCCCGGCACGTCCGCCGCGACCCGCCGCAGGAGCCGCTCGATCGGCCGCAGCCAGGAGAGGTCGAGGTCGACGAGCGTCCGCCACTCCCCACCCGGCGCCCGGGCGAGGTAGCCGTGCTCGGCGCAGAGGTGGACGGGGAGCCTCCCGAACCACTGCTCGAGGTTCCGGCGCCGGCGGCCGCTGACGATGTGCACCTCGGTGGCGGGGAGCGAGGCCAGGTCGCGCAGCAGCGCGCGGATCTCGCGGGTCGGCTGGGCGAGATCGGGGTGGGCCTCGAACTCGCGCAGGGTGCCGTCGTAGTCGAGCAGGATCGTCCGCCGGCGAGCGCGGACGAAGCGCCGGCGCAGCCGCTCCTCGAGCTCGGCGTCGACCGTGGGCGGGCGCCGGAGGCGGCGGTCGTGCCGCCCGTAGCGCCCGAGCCGGGTCAGGAAGGCATCCGCCCAGCGGGGCGCGTCGAGCGCCTCCACCCGCCGCGCCATCGTCTCCAGCCGCCTGCGGCGCTCGGCGGGAGGCAGCTCGAGCGCGCGCGACAGGTGGTGGCAGATCCCCTCGATGTCCCACGGGTTGACGAGCAGCGCGCCCGGGAGCACCTGGGCCGAGCCGGCCAGCTCGGAGAGGAGGAGCGCGCCACGGAAGCGCCCCGGCAGCCCGGGCTCCGTCTGGCAGAGCACGAACTCCTGGGAGACGAGGTTCATCCCGTCCCGGAGCGCGGTCACCATCATCACGTCCGCCCGCCGGTAGAGGGCGACGAGCCCGGCCTTCGAGATGTCGCGATGCAGGTACTCGACCGGGGTGATGCCCGGCTGGCCGAAGCGGCCGTTGATGCGCGCGATCAGGAGCTCGATCTCGTCCCGCTGGGCGCGGTACTCGGGGCTCTCGAGCCGGGAGGGCACCACCACCTGCAGCATCGTCGTCGTGCGCGCGCGGTGGGGATCCTGCTCCAGGAAACGCTCGAAGGCGAGCAGCTTCTGCGGGATCCCCTTCGTGTAGTCGAGCCGCTCGACGCCGAGGACGAGCTTCCGCCCCTCGTACTGGCGCTCGAGCTGGGCGAGCAGGCGTGCCGTCTCGGAGTCCTGGAGCACGGCGCGGAAGCCGGCGACGTCGATCCCGATCGGGTCGACGCCGATCCCGATCCGCCGGCCGTTCAGCTCGAGCGAGTCGGGCTCCGAGTCGAGGCCGAGGATGCGCAGGCAGGAGGAGCGGAAGTGGCGCGCGTAGTCGCCCACCTGGAAGCTGACGTAGTCGGCGCCGAGGAGGCCGCGGAGAACCTGCGCCCGCGCGGGGAGGAGCCGGTAGACCTCCGAGGACGGGAACGGGATGTGCAGGAAGAAGCCGATCGCAAGGCCGGGCGCCCGCCGGCGCAGGAGCGCGGGGACGAGCATCAGGTGGAAGTCGTGCACCCAGACGCGGGCGTCCGGGCCGCAGTTCGCGAGGATGGCGTCCGCGAAGCGCTCGTTCACCTGCACGTAGCGCTCCCACGCCTCGGGCGTGATGCGCAGGCGGTCGGCGAAGTAGTGGAAGAGCGGCCAGAGCGTGTCGTTGCAGACGCGGCCGTAGAAGTCCTCCTCCTCGGTCTCCGAGAGGAGCACGGGGACGAGCCTGCTCGCGGCCAGGCGGCGCCGGACCTTCGGCTCCAGCTCGGGGGGCACGACCGCTCCCGGCCACCCGATCCAGACGGCGTCGCCGCGGACCGCCGCGAGCGCGGAGGCGAGCCCGCCGACCGAGGGCTGGACGTCGAAGCGGCCGCCGTCCACCTGCAGGCGCACGGGCAGCCGGTTGCTCGCGATCACGAGCTCACGGTGTCTCGTCCCTCGCGCCAGCGTCGCTCCCTTCGGTCGGATGGATCGGTCGCGTAGGTACAACCTACGTGCCCGCGAATAGCTTCACGCATGGCATACGGCCTCGGCATCATCGGCAACTGCTCCTACAGCGCCCTCCTCCGCGACGGCTCGGTGGAGTGGATGTGCTGGCCGCGCCCGGACTCGAGCTTCGTCTTCGGCCCCCTCCTCGACCGCGAGCGGGGCGGGGCGTTCGTCGTCGAGGGGGTGGACGCGACCGAGGTGCGGCAGTCCTACATCGAGAACACGAACGTCCTGCGCACGGTCTTCCGCTGCCCGGGCGGGGAGCTGGAGCTGCTCGACTTCGCCCCCCGCTTCCTCCTCTACGACCGCTTCTACAAGCCGCCGATGCTCGTGCGCATCCTGCGCCCTCTCTCGGGCGAGCCCCGGGCCCGCGTGCGCTGCCGGCCCGTCTACGACTACGGTCTGCTCGAGGCGCAGTCCTGGCGCGCCTCCAACCACATCGAGTATCGGGGCTTCCCGGCGCCGCTGCGGCTGACGACGAACGTCCCGCTCACGTACATCGAGGACGAGCGCCCGTTCCTGCTCGACCGCGACCGGCACCTCGTCCTCACCTGGGGCCAGCCGCTCGAGGCGGGGCTGGAGGACACCGCCGAGCGCTTCCTGGAGCGCACGCTCGACTACTGGCGCCGCTGGGTGAAGGACACGCGCGTGCCTCGCGACTACCAGCGGGAGGTGATCCGCTCCGCGCTCGCGCTCAAGCTGCACCAGTTCGAGGACACGGGCGCGCTGCTCGCGGCCACGACGACGAGCCTGCCAGAGCACCCGGGCTCGGGCCGCACCTGGGACTACCGCTACTGCTGGCTCCGCGACGCGTACTTCACCCTCAACGCCCTCGAGCGGCTCGGGCACTCGGCCGAGATGGAGCGCTTCCTCGAGTACCTGCGCAACCTCGCCGAGGAGGGCGGCGGCGTCCTCCAGCCCGTGTACCGGATCAACGGCGGCTCGGACGCGCCCGAGCGCGAGCTGGAGCACCTCGCCGGCTACAACGGCGAGAAGCCCGTCCGCATCGGCAACCAGGCCTTCGAGCACCGCCAGAACGACGTCTACGGCGAGATGGTGCTCGCGGTCAGCCGCCTCTTCCTGGACACGCGCTTCGTCGGCGAGATCCCGCCCACGACGGCCGTGGGCATCGTGCAGACGCTCGTCGACCAGATCGACGCGCGGCTCGAGGAGCCCGACGCGGGCCCGTGGGAGTTCCGCGGGCGCACCCGCCTGCACAGCTTCTCGGTGCTGATGCACTGGGCCGGAGCGCGCCGCGCGGTCGAGGTCGGGGAGACGCTGCAGGCCGACCGGCTGGCGGCGCAGGCGCGCGCGATCGAGCAGCGCGCCGCCGAGCTGCTCGCGACCCGCTGCTGGAACGGCGAGGTGGGCGCGCTCACGCAGGTCGCGGGCGAGCCACAGCTCGACGCCGCCCTGCTCCTCGCCGTGCACCTGGGCTACCTCGCCCCCGACGACCCGCGCGCCGCCTCCCACGTGGACGCGATCCGGAGCGCGCTGGCGGTGGACGGGGGGCTGCTCCGCCGCTACGCCTC
>Ga0073934_10004764_pt1 | contig 21958 bp, 19 predicted proteins | sample LarsenN4metaG_FD_76834 | JGI IMG/M metagenome (GOLD analysis project Ga0073934, IMG submission 76834) | Hot spring sediment bacterial and archeal communities from British Columbia, Canada, to study Microbial Dark Matter (Phase II) - Larsen... ...
CAACATGGGACAGGGCGCGTGCATGGCGATGGAGTCGGCGTATGCGCTGGCGCGCGCCTTGAACGAAGAAGCGGACTATCGCTCCGCCTTTGCGCGTTACGAGCGTGAACGTCACAGCCGCACAGCGTGGGTTACGAACACGTCCTGGCAGATTGGCAAGGGCGGGCAGGCGGAACATCCGCTGGTGTGCGCGCTGAGAAATTTCATCGTCAAGGTCGCGCCTGCAGGAGCAATGCAGAAAAATCTCCATCGGGCGGCGGGGTATGATGTGACGAAATAAAAACCTGAAATCAGTGAGCGGTTTTTGTTAGGATGACCAATCCAGATATTTTAACAGGCAAGTCCCTACCCAAAGGCAAAAGCGGCGCTGCAATGGCTTTTTGCGGGTTTTATTTGTTGTTCAGTACCTTTGTCACCAACCCCAACACTTCCTTATACACCAACTCCCCCGCTTCGTCCGCGCCCATCTCATCCAAATCTGGCACAGACCAATAGACGACCTTCCCCGCAAATTCAGGGAATTGCTCCGCCACCATCGGCGCATGGTCACGCTGGTAAAGCGCAATCACCACATCTGAATCGCGCAGTTCCTCCGCCCTCACCCGCTGCGGAAACTCATCCGCGCGGCGCGGCGTGATTCCGTAACGATTCAGCACGCGCAAAGCATAAGTTGAAAAACTACCCACGTTCCTGCTGCTCTCGAAAGAAGTTGCCAGCCCGCGAGAGAACGCCCGCGCCTGCAGTTGCCGCGCTTCGGCGAAATGATTGAACATCTCCTCCGCCATGCGGCTGCGATAATAATTGCCCGTGCAAAGAAAGAGGATGGTTTGCAATTTCACAAGAGGAGATAAATTTTTTGCTGCGACGTTTTTCATTCGAACAAGACCTCAATGATTTTTCTGGCTTCCTGCAATACCCGCTCCGAAACGCAAAGCGATGGTTGGACAAGATTATCCAGGATATTCAGCCATGCAATCCTCGCTTTTTGAAAGCCTGAACTCTGAATTTTCACATATCATAGCACAAAGCGCCCTCCTCCCTTCTGATGCTCTTTCAACGAAATCTCTGTTCAGTGAATGCGATAACGATTGAAATCGAGCGAGTCGGGTTCTTGACGATTATAAGGGATATATATATACTATGTAAGCGTTTTCAGAAAGCGCTTACATAACATGCCAGACAAAAGAGTTTCCCCAACTATCTCAGACGTTGCCGAACGGGCAGGTGTATCCATTGCCACGGTTAGCCGTGTCATCAATGGCAAAACACCTGTAGTTCCAGAAACCGCGGACCGTGTTCGTGCTGTTATTGACGAACTGCATTTCATACCCCGCCCTGCCGCCCGAACGCTTGCCAGCCGCAAGACCAACACCATTGGGCTGGTCTTTTCTGAAATTCGCGGGGCGTTCTTTTCGCATTTACTGAAAGGGATTGAGGCTCAATTACACGAAACCGGGTACGAATTACTGGTCTATTCCACGCACAGTGACCGCCCCATAAAGCGCAAGCCGATTGGCGAACACAACACGGACGGCTTGCTGGTTTTCACAACCAGTTTAGATAAAGAAGAAATCAGCCGTTTGCACAAAATCAATTTCCCACTGGTGCTTATGCACGAAACCCCGCCCGCCGGGATGAATATCCCGGTGATTACGGTCGAAAACAAAGACGGCGCTGCTATGCTGGTAAATCATTTGATTGAGCATGGACGGCGCCGAATCGTTTTTCTCCGCGGCCCCCAGGGACACGAAGACTCGCAATGGAGGGAATATGGATATCGCAAGGCGCTTGCCGCGCATAACATCCCGCTGGATGAGACATTAATCTCTTCCGGTGAATTCGACCAGGAGGCGGCATATCACTCGTTGAAAAAAATGCTTCAGGATGGAATTGAGTTCGATGCTGTCTTCGCGGGCGATGATGACGCAGCCATTGGCGTGTATCGCGCCTTGAAGGAAGCCAAACGCCGCATCCCCGACGATGTGGCGGTGGTCGGTTTCGATGACGTTGAATTTGCGGGATACATTTCCCCACCGCTGACGACCATCCGCGCGCCGATTGAAGAAGTAGGGCGCGAAGCCGTCCGCCAGTTATTGACCCTAGTGAACGGTGGACAGGCTGAAAGTCTGGTTTTGAAGCGGACAGAACTCGTCATCCGCGAATCCTGCGGATGTCCGAATCGCTCCTACTTCTAGAGGAGGTGGCGCGTCTCATGTTTATAACAACCGTTTTCAGTCGTCGAATCCAAATCCAATTTATCGGAGGAGAAACATGAATAAAAAATTGTTCAGCGTTTTAAGCGTTCTATTGGTAACATCCATGCTGTTAACCGCCTGCGGCGGCGGAACGGCGGAACAAAAAGTCTTGCGGGTGTGGATTCAGTGGGGCGACAACCCGAAGCAAATTCAGGAACTGTTCGACAAATATACCGCCGAAACAGGCATCAAAGTGGAAGTGACCGCCCCGTTGGAAGATGACAAAATCCTGCCAGCCCTGACGGGTTCGAACCCACCCGATATCCTTGTATTAAGTGGCGGCGATGCGGCCAAGTCGTTTTACAAAGAAGGTTTGGTAGATGAGCTCTCCAGCGCCATCGAGATAGGCAAAATTGATATGGCCGATATGTACGAAGCCCCATTGAGCCAGTGCAAGCAGGGAGATAAAATCGTCTGTCTGCCGTGGGGCACCGATGCGTACGCGCTCTTCTGGAACAAGGACCTGTTCGAGGCGGCGGGTCTCGACCCCGAAAAACCACCTTCAACCATGGAAGAACTGGTTGAATACGCCGAAAAGCTGACCATCGTCAACGCAGATGGAACCATCGAACAAATTGGCTTCATCCCCGACCACTCATGGAGCCACACCGACCTGTATGTCCGTAACTTCGGCGGCTTCTGGTACAGCGATGACGGCTCGACCCTGACTGTCAACAGCCAGCCGATGATTGACGCGCTCACCTGGCAGCAACAGTTCTACACCAAATATGGCGTGGAGAATATTCAGGCGTTCGCCTCCGGCTTTGGCGAATATGGCTCGCCCGATGCGCCATTCTACGCAGGCAAGGTCGCCATGATGGTCGAAGGCGAGTGGCAGGTGGGACCGAACTTCATCCCCAAACTCAAGCCTGAATTGAATTACGGCGTTGCCGCCTTCCCGCCGCCTGCGGCACACCCCGAACGCGCCGGCACCATCGTCAACCAGGGGACCGCCGTCGTCATCCCCTCTGGCGCTGCGGATAAGGAAGCCTCTGCCAGGCTGCTGGCATGGATGATGTCGCCTGCCATCGTAGCGGAAGAGTTCTGCTACAACGCCAACCTGCCCACCAGCAAGAAGGCTGCCGAACACCCATGCTTCAAGGAATTGGGCGAGAAATTCCAGGTCTTTGTTGACCTGATGGCAAGCCCGAATGCCTATGCGGTCATCACCACGCCAATTTCGTTCGAACTCAACGACGCGCTTGGCTCCGCCGAAGAAGCAATTCTATACACCGGCGCCGACCCGAAGGCAACGCTCGATGCCGTTCAGGCCGAATTTGAGCCGAAACTCAAAGAGGCGTTAGGACAACCGTAAAGAAACATCCAGGCCCTAAAGGTCTGACAGGCCTTTAGGGCCTCCTGAATGGAGCGTGAGTTATGGATGATTCTGCCGAACGAAATGCGTCCCAGGACGCGATGAAATTATTTGGCTTCCAGATTCCTCCCAAAATATTCTGGACAAAACGAGCCAAAGCCGATTTGAGAACAGGGCTGTTGTTCCTCTCCCCCTGGCTGATTGGCTTCTTTGCTTTCACGCTCTACCCGATGGCGGTTTCCTTTTACTACAGCTTCACCGAATATCACTCCAAGCGCGCCCCAGACTGGGTTGGCCTGGAAAACTACATCAACCTCTTTTCAGACGATAAATTCTGGATCTCGCTCAACAACACCCTCTACATGGTGGTCATCGCCGTACCGCTGGGGTTGTTCGCTTCCTTTCTCTGCGCCCTGCTGCTCAACCTCAAAGTGCGCGGACAGGCTTTTTACCGCGTCGTTTATTTCCTCCCTTCCATCGTGCCGACCGTGGCAGGGACGATTCTCTTCCTATGGCTTTTGAATCCGCAGGTGGGCCTGGTCAATACACTCCTGGCAAAAGTCGGCATTGATGGTCCCAACTGGATGGCAGACCCAAACTGGTCGAAGCCCGGGCTCATTTTGCTCGGCATGTGGGGCATGGGCGGCACCATCATCATCTACCTTTCTGGCTTGCAGGACGTTCCTCAAAGTCTCATCGAAGCCGCCGAACTCGACGGCGCGAATTGGTTCCAACGCCTTTGGCACATCACCATCCCAATGGTCTCGCCCATCACGCTCTTCAACCTCATCACAGGCATGATCGGCATGTTCCAATATTTTGCGCAAGCCTATGTGGTTGGCGGCGGCGACAGTCTCGGACGTCCGCTCAACTCTACACTTTTCTACTCCGTTTATCTTTATCAAAACGCCTTCCTCTTTCTCAAAATGGGCTACGCCTCCGCCATGGCGTGGATACTCTTCATCATCATTCTGACTCTGACTCTGCTGCTCCTCAAAGTGAGTGACCGATTTACCTACTATGCGGGATGACGTCATGACGAACAACACCGCCTCTATCCTGACCTCTGACGGGGCGCGCAAACCCGAACCGAATCCACACTTCCAGCGGCAGTCGCGCAAGATACGCGCTCTCTTTATCTCCACCCTCAGCCACGGACTCATCATCTTCGTCGGCATGTTTTTCGCCGTCCCCTTCCTGTGGATGCTTCTGACCGCCTTTAAATCCGACAAGGACGTTTTCCACACGCCGCCGCGCTGGCTTCCGCATGACGCCGTCCGTGTGGAAATCAACGGCGAAGAATATCCGCTCTACAACGTGAAGACTCCCGAAGGTATCAAGCAATACGCCGCGCTCAAGATCGAAAGCGGCGTGGCGTATTTTGTTGACCCCGCCAACCCTGATGTCGTCATCCCCACCGAATTACAGCAAGGGACGGAAAGAGTCGCCCAATTGGTAGAGGAAATGTCCTTTCGCTGGCAAAACTTCCCCGATGCCATGAACCGTGGCAGTCGTCCCGGGGTGGGGGCAAATTTCTGGGTCTATTTCAAGAACAGTCTCATCATTGCCTTCTTCACCATCATCGGCACATTGGTCTCGAACACGCCCGTGGCGTATGCCTTCGCGCGGCTCAAATTTCCGGGGCGCGATATTCTCTTTGTCGTCATCCTTGCCACCATGATGCTTCCGTTCCAGGTGACAATGATTCCAATTTATTTACTATTCAATGACACGCTCGGCTGGGGCGATACCTTCCTGCCACTCATCGTCCCCGCCTTCTTCGCCAATGCCTGGGATGTCTTCCTCCTGCGCCAATTCTTCAAAACCATCCCGGAGGAAATGTGCGATGCCGCCCGCGTGGACGGCGCCAACGAATGGCAAATCTTCACCCAGATTGTTTTACCGCTTTCCAGGCCCGTGCTTGCCACCATCACCGTCTTTACTTTTCTGTATGCCTGGAACGATTTTACGGGTCCCCTGCTTTTCCTGCACAGTCCGCGCAACTTCACCATGGCGCTCGGCTTGCAGGATTTCCAGGGACAAAAGACCATCATCTGGAATCAACTCATGGCGGCGGCAACCGTCTTCACCCTGCCCATCATCGTCGCCTTCTTCTTTGCGCAGAAGACGTTCATTCAGGGCATCAAGCTGACAGGTTCAAAGGAATGACCACGTACAAATTCCCCCACAACTTCCTCTGGGGCGCGGCGACTGCCTCCTATCAAATCGAAGGCGCATGGAACGAAGACGGCAAAGGCGAATCCGTCTGGGATCGCTTCAGCCATACCCCCGGAAAGATCGAAGACGGCTCAACAGGCGATATTGCCTGCGACCACTATCACCGCTACGAAGAGGACATTGCTCTCATGCGTCGGTTGGGATTGAAAGCCTATCGCTTCTCAATCTCGTGGACGCGGGTTCTGCCTCTCGGAGCGGGAAACATCAACCCCCGCGGACTCGACTTCTACGACCGCCTTGTGGACGGTTTACGCGCCGCGAACATCGAACCGTTTCTTACCCTGCATCATTGGGATTACCCGCAAGCCCTGTACGAAGCGGGCGGCTGGACCAACCGCGCCAACCTGCATCACTTCGCCGATTATGCCGCCATCATTGCCAAACGCCTCGGCGACCGCGTGAAGTTCTGGGCAACCTTCAACGAGCCGGGCGTCATCGCCTGGGATGGATATGCCAGCGGCGAACATGCTCCGGGCGAGCAGAATCCGCTCAAGGCGAAGCAGGTGGCGCACAATCTGATGGTGGCGCATGGTCTGGCAGTGCAGGCCATCCGCGGCGTTGACCCAAATCTCAACATTGGCATCGTCCTCAATCAGTGGATGGCCGATGCGGCAGATAACGACCCGCAGTCCATTCGCAATGCCGAAAGCGCGTGGAACCGTAGTGAGACGATCTTCCTGCATCCCATCTTCAAAGGCTATTACCATCCTGAGTACGTTGAGTTTGCAGGCGGCTTGCCCGAAATTCGAGCGGGCGACATGGCGCTCATCGCCCAAAAACTGGACTTTCTCGGCATCAACTTTTACTCGCGCAATCTCTACAACGCGCAAGGACACGTGGAAAAAGTCTCTGGTTCCGAATACACCGAAATGGGCTGGGAAGTTTGCGCGCCTGCACTGCGCCGCATGTTGAACAAGATTAACCGTGAATACACCCTGCCGCCCATCTACATCACCGAAAACGGCGCATCATTCCCCGATGAAGTGAGCGCCGACGGCAAAATCCATGACCCGCGCCGGCTCGACTACCTGAAACATCACTTCATCCAAACCTACCTCGCCATGCAAGACGGCGTGGACGTGCGCGGCTACATGGTCTGGTCGTTGATGGATAACTTCGAATGGGGGCACGGTTTTACCAAACGCTTCGGCTTGATTCGTGTGGATTATGAAACGCAGAGGCGCACAATCAAAGATAGCGGTGAATGGTATGCCGAGGTCATTCGTAAAAATCAAGTGGACGAGTAGTTTGTCATTCGTAACCTGCTTTCCGCGGTGGATGGTTAAGGGTTCCCGCGTAATTCAAACCCTATAATCTCCACATCTATTTTTATGGAGGCTCCTAATGGGACACCACGACAAGCACGAAACCAAAAAGGAATATAAGCACAGCAATCCTGCTCATGACCACCCGCATCCACATGAGCATGAGCATCACGACCACGACCACGGACATTCTCATCCCCATAACCCTGTAATCGCCTGGCTGCAACATCTCATCACCCCGCATCGTCACGGACATCAACAAGCCGCGCTCGACCCAAACCTCGCCACCGACCGCGGCATGTGGGCGTTGAAGGTTTCGCTGGCGGGCTTGATGGTTACAGCCATCTTTCAGGCGATCATTGTTGCTATTAGCGGCAGTGTCGCTCTGCTTGCGGATACCATCCACAATTTTTCAGACGCCCTGACCGCTATTCCGCTTGGGCTTGCCTTTTGGCTATCGCGCCACGCGCGCAATAAACGCTATACCTACGGCTATGGCCGTGCAGAGGATATTGCCGGTTTCATCATCGTGCTGATGATTGCGTTCAGCGCGGGCGAGGCGATTCATCAAGCCATATTGCGCCTCATTACTCCTGAACCTATTACCAACCCGGGCTGGGTTGCTGCGGCGGCTGTTGTCGGTTTTTTCGGCAACGAACTGGTTGCCCTCTTCCGCATCCGCATTGGAAAAGAGATTGGTTCCGCCGCGCTCATCGCGGACGGCTATCACGCCCGCGCCGATGGCTTCACATCGTTGGCGGTTCTTGTTGGCGCGTTCGGCGTGTGGATGGGCTTCCCCCTGCTCGATCCAATCATCGGGCTTGGTATCGGAATCGTCATTCTTGGCATCGTTTGGAAGACCGCGCAGGATATGTGGCACCGCATGATGGACGCCGTTGACCCCGAACTCTATGAAGAGTTCAAACACATTGCCTCGCATGTAGATGGCGTGATGGACGTCCACAGCGCCGCGATTCGCTGGGTGGGGCATCGCCTGTGGGGCGAAATGCACATCACGGTGGATTGCAACCTCACAGTTTTACAGGGGCATCTCATCACCGAAGAAGTGCGCCACGCGCTTTTCCATGAATTCCCTGCCCTGGTTGAAGTGGTCGTCCATGCCGACCCGTGCGAATGCAATTCTTCGATTGAATACCATCCCACCGCGCATCATCAGTATCTCGCAGCGGCAGATTGATATTTTATGAAAAAACTCCCCAACCTCCCGCTCGTTCATCTCATGCCCTTCTCTGAAATTGACGACAAACGCCCTGCCCTGCTGGTCACTTCAAGTCCCGCATGGAACGCCGTCAAAAATTCGCTGCGCGGGTTGAACATCACAGCCGCTGTCGAGGTCACCGAAGCAACGACTGACCATTGGGTCTCACATTTGAATGCCAGCGCCGGACGGCAGACCGAAGACGTTGAAAGCGGTCTGCAGATTGCGGTCGTTTACGCCGTCGGCGGCGGCCTCGCCGCGGATGCCGCCAAATATCTCGCGTTCAAACTCAACCTGCCGCTTGTAGTTCTTCCAACCGCCCTCTCGGTGGATGCGTTCATGACCGCCTCATCGGGCATCCGCAAAGATGGATGCGTGTACTACATCGAGACGAAAACCTCCGAACGCCTCATCCTGGACCTTGAAACGATTGCCAAAGCCCCCGCCTCTATCCGCGCCGCAGGGATTACCGATGTCCTGTCCATTGCAACAGGTTGTTGGGATTGGAAGTTCGCGCACGAGCAGGGGAAGAATCCCGCAGGCATGGAGTTCATCCCGTGGGCGTACGACAACGCGCAATCCATCCTGAGCGGAGCGCTTGATTGCGCCGAAGCGGCAGGGCGCGGCGACCATGATGGACTGAAAACGCTGTACGATTGCCTTGCGATGGAAGTGCAACTATGCAATCAGGTCGGTCACTCCCGCCCCGAAGAAGGAAGCGAACACTATTTCGCCTACGCCGTTGAAAACGAAATGGGGCGCGGACTCCCGCACGGGAATCTGGTGGGTCCCGCCATTCTGCTCATTGCCAGATTACAGGGACAAAACACCGTCCCTCTGGAAAAAGCCTTGCAGGCGTGCAACGTGCCGCTCGATGGCATTCCGCAAGACATGATTGACCGCACGCTGAAGATTCTGCCCGAATATTCCACAAAACACAGCCTGCCATTTGGCATCGCCCACACGCTATAACCGCTCACCGAACACCGCAGAATGCGGTCAAAAAATCATCCCTGGACTCTCAAGAGACTGGGACGGACCCGCCGAACAGCAGAACGCATCGAGGAGAACGAATCCGCTTTGAGCGTGGAGCGGGATTCCATCCTCCTGAATTTGAAACCGTATCAAATTGTGACCTTGAGAATTAAGGAGAAAAAATGAAAATTGCATTTGCTGGGGCAGGGTACATCATCAACATCCACGCCAAAGCGGCAAGAGCGCAGAAGGATGTGCAACTCGCCGCATTGGTGGAAAAGCATTCGGAGAAATCCGCCGCGCTTGCGCAGAAGTTCAAGATTAAGAATCAGTATGCCAGTGTGGAGGAATTGCTCAGGGCAGGCGGTGTGGATGCGCTGGTCATCGGTACGCCGAATTATCTTCATGCGCCGCAGGCGATTGCGGCGCTCAAGGCGGGCGTGTCGGTCATGGTCGAGAAACCCATGTCAATGAACGCGCGCGAAGCGGAAAAGATGGTGGATGCCAGCGCAAAAAGCGGCGCGGTTCTCATGGTGGCACATTGCTGGCGTTTCGATGAAGATGTGTTGTGGCTGAGAAATCAATCGCCGCGCCTGGGGAAGATTATCCGCACAAAAAGTTACGGCGTGCATACCCATTGGGGACCCGCCGGCTGGTTCACGCAAAAGCAATTCGCCGGCGGCGGCGCAATGGCAGACATGGGCATTCACGCGCTCGATACAGCCCGCTTTTTACTCGGTGACCCGCAGCCCGTTTCGGTGTATGCAAAAATCGGCACATACTACAAAGAGTTCGATGTGGACGATACAGGCGTGGTCATGGTTGAGTGGGATAATGGCGCAGTTTCGTACCTTGAATCGGGCTGGTGGCAGCCGCACAGCGACGGTCCCGAAGCGGCGACGCAGTTATACGGCACGCAGGGATTCGGTCAATTGTTCCCGACGCAACTTGAACTGCCGAACGCCGGGAAGCAGAAGGTGGAACTCGTCAAATCCGGTTTCAAATTCCCGCGCAGGGAGCATTGTCCGCAGACGATGTACGACGCGCAGATGGCGTATTTCCTGAATTGTGTCCGAACGGGGTCAACGCCCGTCCCGGGTGGGCTGGAGGGTTGGGTGAATATGAAGGTTGTGGATGCGGCTTATAAAAGCGCAAAAAACAGAAAGGTGGTTCACCTATGAAAATCGCAGTCATCGGCAGCGGGTCCACATACACGCCCGAACTCGTAAACGGATTTCTCGCCAGTGTGGATTCACTTCCCATCAAAGAACTCTGGTTGATGGATATTGACCAGGAGCGGCTTGATATTGTTGGCAGGTTTGCACAGAGAATGGTGAAGGCGAAGGGAGAGCCGTTTCAGGTGATTCTGACTACAGTTCAGAAAGAGGCAATCGCGGGCGCATCGTATGTCGTCACGCAATTGCGAGTCGGCATGATGCCCGCCCGGCGCGGGGATGAATATCTTGGTCTGCGTCATGGCTTGATTGGACAGGAAACCACAGGCGTGGGCGGCATGGCAAAGGCGCTGCGTACAATCCCTGTCATCCTGAACGTTGCAAACGACATCCGCGAAATAGCGCCTGGCGCGCTGCTGGCGAACTTCACCAACCCTGCGGGTCTGGTCACCGAGGCGTTAAATCGCTACGCGCCTGATGTCTCGGCAGTGGGGGTGTGCAATGTGGGCATCACCACCAAGATGGAAATTCTCGAACAACTTGAAAAAGCGACAGGGAACAAGGTAGAAGATAACCGCGCCATCTTGAACACGCTGGGCTTGAATCATCTGACATGGCATCGCGGCTTTACCATTGATGGGGAAGAGATGTGGCCGCTGATTTTTTCGGCGTATATCGAGTCTTTGAAGAAAGAGCAGGACCCGGAATGGGATATCCGCACCCTCGAAACGCTCGGCATGATTCCCAACTACTACTTGCAATATTTCTATTACACCGAAAAGAAATTCAATGAGCAAAAGAAATGGCCGCCCTCGCGCGCTGAGCAGGTAATGGAAATTGAAAAAGCTCTGCTGCGCGATTACACCGACCCGAACCTCACCGAACCGCCCGCTGACTTGATGAAACGCGGTGGCGCGTATTATTCCACGCTGGCAACGCAACTTATCAACTCGCATTACAACAATCTGGGCGAAGTGCATGTGGTCAACACGCGGAATAACGGGGCTGTGAAAAGTTACCCCGCAGATTGGGTGCTGGAATTGCCCGCCAAAGTAGATGCCAAAGGGATTCACCCGCTTCCAGCCGACCCGCTACCTGCTTCGTGCTTCGGGCTTATTACACAGGTGAAGATGTACGAACTCCTGACAGTCGAAGCCGCGGTGCATGGCGATAGAAATGCGCTGTATCAGGCATTGCTGACCCATCCGCTTGGCCCCAGCGCGGATAAAGCCCAGGCGGTGATGGATGACATGCTGGAAACAAACAGGCAGTGGCTGCCACAATTTCAGTGAGGAATGAACATAGCCATGAAACCAAACCCTCTTCTCAAAAAGCTGGGAGCTGCAGATACGGATAGAGTTGTCATCATCCATGCCGATGATATTGGCATGTGTCATGCGTCGGTTCAGGCGTTCAAGGACTTGTGGTCTGCAGGCGGGGTGACTTCGGGCGCGGTGATGACTCCCTGCGCATGGTTCCCTGCGGTGGCAAAGATGTGCCGCGAAAATCCCGAAATGGACATGGGAGTCCATGCCACGCTCAACGCAGAGTGGGAAAATTATCGGTGGGCGCCCGTTTCGCAGGTGGGGGCAGGTTCAGGCTTAAGGGATGCGGCCGGCTACTTCCATGATGACCCTGAGAACACCTCCAGGTTGGCAAGCGTGGAAGATGTCGAACAAGAAGTCAATGCCCAGATTGAGATGGCATTGAAGGCAGGTATCGATGTGACCCATGTCGATTCACACATGGGCGCAATACTGCACCCCAAATTCATTCAAACGTATATTCAGGCCGCAGCAGGCAGGGCGCTGCCAAATATGCTTCCAGGCCTAAATGCAATGGGCATCGAGGCAATGGGCATCCGTAAAGACGACCTTTTCGCGTATACGCCGATTATGGAAATGCTACAAGAGACTGGCGTTCCGACCCTGAATGGCATCCTGTCCATGCCTCTTGACCAGCCGAATGGGCAAATGGAGATTGCAAAACAATTGCTTGGCCGTCTGCCTGCAGGCATTACCCATTTCATTTTGCATCCATCCATTGATACGCCCGAACTGCGTTCGATTGCGCCCGATTGGGAAAGCCGCGTGTCAAATTACGAAACCTTCATGAGCGATGAGTTGAAGAAGTTCATGGAGAGCGAAGATATCAGGCCGATTGGCTATCGTGCGATACGCGATGCCATGAGAAAGTGACTCTTTTTTGACCTGAAACAATCCCAAAGGAGTTCCCATGACCACCACCGAATTTAAGACCAGCACCAAGACGCGGCTGATGTACTCGTTGATGAGCCTGGGCGTGGCAACGCCTGCCGAAGCGGTGGCGGGCATTATTGCATTCTACACTGTAGACGTGAAAAATCTGCCTGCGGAATGGTTCGCGACATTCTGGTTCTTTTACACGCTTTATAACGCTGTCAATAACCCAATAATTGGGTATATGTCTGACCGCACGCGTTCGCGTTGGGGCAGGCGTATTCCTTACATATTGTTCGGCGGTCTGCCGTATGCGGCAGCGTTTGCGCTGCTGTTTACTGCCCCCTTCGATGGCAAGGAGAACCCGCTTGGCTTGCTCATCTACTTTGGATTGGCGATTGTGGTTTGGGAAACCTGTTACACGGCATTTGCCACCGGTTATTACGGTTTGCTGCCCGAAATGTTCGAAGATTACGCCGAGCGGACTGATGCTGCCGCCAGAATGAACATCTTTCAGACTGTGGCGTTAGTGCTGGGCGCTGCCATGCCCCCGCTTCTTGCCGATATTTTCGGCTGGTCTGGCATGGCGGCGGCGCTGGCGGTCATTTCAGTGATTGCCATCTATGCGGGTTACCCCGCCTTGTTCGAACGCGCCGATTTAAAAATAGATGTGGGTTTTCCCTTCATACAGGCTTTAAAACACACCTTTGCCAACCGCAGTTATCTCACCGCCGCTGGCGCGCAGATGATGCGCTTTGTCGCAACCGGCGCATTGCAAACCGGCATTTTGTTTTATCTCAAATACAGCCTGAAAGTGGATGAAAGCCTGGCAACGGTCATTCTGGGAATTGCTTTTGTGGTCGCCATGTTGTCGCTCTATCCATGGCGCAACTGGGTGGCGAACAGGCTCGACTCACGGCGTACACTTATGCTTGCGAATGCCGTCATGGTCCTTGGCATTGTGCCAATGGGTTTCTCCCCCAACATCAACTTTACCTACGCGGCTTCAATCATCCTCGGTATTGGCCTGGGCGGACTCATCCTCATTGGCGATGTCATCATGGCTGAAGTAGTGGATGAAGACGAGGTGAAAACAGGACACCAACGCGCGGGCATGTATTTCGGCATGAGCGGATTCCTCATCACCTTGAGCGGATTGCTGGTCTCATCCGTGTTCGGGCTCGTCATGCCCGCCTTTGGCTACGATACGCTCCTCGACGTTCAGCCTGCCTCGGTGGACATGGGCTTTCGCATCTTCTTGACCGTTCCCACCTCCATCGGCTTCCTGCTTGCCATCTTCTTGTTGTGGCTGTATCCATTGCATGGAAAACGCCTTGCAGAGATAAAAGCGGCTTTGAGCAAGAAAAGAGCAGAAGCATAAATGCGTTATTTCCTCGGCAGGACGGTCATTCCTGGTCGGAATCGTCGAGATTCGACAGGTACGCCGCGCGCGACAAGATGGCGAAGACCGCCAAAGATATCATCCAACAAATAACTGCCGACCGTAGTCGAAATCCAACATCTGTAGTCAGCAGTCAGAACAGGAACTCAATATGGAAATTGGATATGCTCAACATGTAATCACACCTTCGCTTGATAAACCCGTTTATCTTGCAGGCTTCGGCAATAACCGCCGCGCCGAGACCATCCACGATAATCTGTATGCCCGTGCGCTTGCCATTCAAACCGGGCAGATTACTCTTGTGTTGGTTGCGCTCGATCTCATCGGGTTCTTCCGCCCTGATGCATACGAAGTGATTGAGAAGGTCAACCGCCCCGATGTACAAATCGTCATCGCCTCCACCCATACCCATCACGGACCCGACACGATGGGATTGTGGGGTCCCGACCATAAAACGCGCGGCGTGGATGAAGCGTATATGACCGTCGTCAGGCGCAAAATTGCTGATACGATCCTCGCCTCCCTCTCCAACCTCAAGCCTGCCTCCGCCAGGTGCACTTCCGTCCATGTCCCAGGCTTGGCAAAGAACGCGCGCAACCCGGAGATTCTGGATGATGAGTTGTCTTTACTTCAGTTTCTGGATACGGCTCACCGATCACTGGTCACTCTCTTCAATTTCCCCTGTCACCCCGAAGTGTTATGGGATATGAACCCGAACATTACCTCCGATTATGTTCATTATCTTCGCGAAGAAGTTGAACAACAAACGGGCGCGCCGTGCATTTTCTTCTCCGGCGCGTTGGGCGGCATGATGACCCCCAATGTGAAAGACCATTCGTTTGAAGAAGCCGAGTTCATGGGCAGGAAGCTGGCAAGGGAGGGGTTGAAGGCGCTTCGCGCAGTGGACAGTGGTCCTTTGACAGCGGTCAGCATCGAGAAACGCATCATCAAAGCCAAACTTACCAATATCCTGTATAAACTCGCTTTCGGACGAAAACTCCTGCCCGATGTGCGCGACCAGCATGGCTATATCACCACCGAAGTCAATCTCATCAAGCTCGGCGGGTTGTGGCTGGCAACGGTTCCAGGGGAGTTACTGCCAAAGTTGGGCTTGCAACTCAAGGCATGGATGAAAGAGGCGGGGGCGCAGGTCACAGGCGTGATTGGGCTGGCGAACGACGAGTTGGGCTACATTTTGCCTGTCGAAGATTTCAAATATCCGTGGAATCCGTTCAAGCCAGGGAAACATTACGAAGAGACGAATTCCATCGGGAAGGATATTACCCCCAAGGTAATGGATACGTTGAAGGAATTGATACGGTGACATGACCGCAGACGACCGACGGCACGAGGGTTATGGTCGGCGGTCATTCAATGAGGAAATCAATATGCCTAAAATCACCATCATCGGCGGCGGATCGTACCTGTGGGGACCGACTTTCATGCGCGATATCTTCGCCACGACGGAATTGACCGGCTCGACGCTTGTCTTGCAGGATATCGTTCAAGAACGGGTTGACCGGGTGTATGCGCTTGGTCAAAAAATGATTCAGGATTTCAACCTGAACTTTCGTTTGGAGAAAACCCTCTCGCTCGAAGACGCTCTGCAAGGCGCAGATTTCATCATCCTGACCATCACCACCGGCGGGCTCGAGTCCATGCGCCCCGATTTGGAGATTCCTGCCCGGTACGGCATCCAACAATCGGTGGGCGATACCACAGGTCCCGGCGGGCTGGCGCGGGCGTTACGCAATATTCCTGTGGTCGCGGAGATCGGGCGCAAGGTGATGGAGATTTGCCCAAAGGCGCTCTTCCTGAATTACACCAACCCCATGACCGTGTTGACGCGCACCCTTGCCATGCAAGGCGTAAAAGTTGCAGGCTTGTGCCATGAATGGATTGGCGTGCGCGAGAAACTAGCGCGGATTTTCGGAACACAGCCCGAACAAATTCAAGCCAGGATTGCGGGCGTGAATCACTTGACCTGGGTCACAGATTTGTACGCAGAGGGTAAACGCGTTTGGGAGGAACTCCCCGGCATTACAGACAAAATCCTCGGCGGCGAAATCAAGGTGGATGAAGAGGACACCTCCGTATTTGCCGACCATGCCAGGGTGAAATCCACACTGTTCAAGATTTATGGCGCATTGCCCGCCGCGGGCGATCGTCACATTGCCGAGTTCTTCCCGCACTTCATCAATGAGTCTACGAAGTGGGGACAGGTTTATGATTTGCTATTGACCAGCGTTGAAGACCGCTTCGCCATGGAAGCCGAAGCAAAAGGTATGATTGAGGCGGCAGTGCGGGGCGACGTGCCGCTCGAGCCGTTCATGCGGGAGGTCTCCACCGAAGCCGCAAACAAAATCATCCGTGCGGTGACCTGCGGCGAAACGTACATCGGCATAATGAATCTGCCTAATGTGGGACAAATTTCCAATTTATCCCGGGATGCGGTGGTTGAAACCTACGGCGCGATCAACGCGCTGGGAGCGAATGCCATCATGTACGGCGATGTGCCTGCGGGGGTGCAGAATATTTTGCAAAAGCACATCTTCAACCAGGAAATGACCATCCAGGCGGCGTTAGCGGGCGATAGAAACCTTGCTCTGCAGGTCTTGCTCAACGATCCGCTTTCCAGCCGTTTGAATGTTGCGCAAGCAAGTCAACTGCTCGACGAAATGCTGGAAGCCAACCAACGATATTTGCCGAATTTTTTTCAACAGTAACCTGAATTTCAAAATTCCAATAAATAATATAAGGAGAACCTCATGTCTGAATTAGCGATTTTAGGTGGAAGCAAAACCCGCGCCGAACCATATCCCGATTGGCCCGTGTGGGATGAACGTGATCTCAGCGCGGTGGTCGAGGTGGTGAAGTCGGGGCGTTGGGGCGGTTATCCGTATCCGGGTCCGAAGACAGCGGAACTGGCGCGGAAATTCGCGGAATTGCAGGGCGGCGGTTATGCCGTGCCAATGACAAACGGAACAATCACCATGGAAGTGGCATTGCGCGCCGCGGGCATCGGCTGGGGCGACGAAGTGATTGTACCTGCCTATACGTTTCAAGCAACCGCTTCCGCACCGATGGGAGCGGGCGCCATCCCCGTCATCGTGGATGTGGACCCGAACACCTATTGTCTCGACCCGAAAGCGGCAGAGCAAGCCATCACGCCGAAGACCAAAGCCATCATTCCCGTACATCTCGGTCATCAAATGGCGGATATGGATGCCATCATGGCATTGGCGGAAAAACACAACCTGATTGTCATCGAAGACTGCGCCCACACGCACGGCGCAAAGTGGCGCGGCATGGGCGCAGGGACAATTGGTCATTTCGGCTCGTTCTCATTGCAATCGTCGAAGACGTTGACCTCGGGAGAGGGCGGGATTTTGCTGTGCAAATCGGCGGAACACGCCGCCCTCGCCGCTTCGATTATTGACTGTGGGCGGGCTCATGCGCTCGGAGGCGGGGGCGAAGACCCGAATGGACTCTCCCTGCACGGTGGAAATTTCCGCTTGAGCGAATTGCAAGCCGCGCTGGCGTTGGTTGGTCTCGAGCGTTTTCCCGCGCAGGCAAAACAGCGCGAGGAGATGGCCGCCTATATGGATGAATCCCTGAGCGAGATTCCCGGCGTGCGCGTGCTAAAGCGTGACTCCCGTCACACGACCCGTTCGTTCTATCGGTACATCTTTGCGATTGACCCGAAGGAATTTGGCGTGGAGCATGATGTACTCTGCGCCGCGCTGGATGCCGAAGGAATTGACTGCTGGGTCGGTTACGAAGCGATGCACAATTACGAATTATTCCAGCCGCAAAAGTCCAAACTCGCCGTGCCGAACGCTTTTCCGCAATATTTCGAGTTCTCGAAGATGAGTTTGCCCGAAGCCACCCGCGCCTGCGAACACGAAGCGGTCTGGCTCGATGAAGCGGTCTTCCGCGCTGGGACCAAAGGCGTAGACGATGCAGTGGCGGCCATCAAGAAAATCCAAAAGAACACCGCAGAGTTAAGCGCAGCAGTGGCGAAATTGAGAAAGTAGTACGGATTCTCAGTCGCCGGAGGGCCGCAAGAGGCTGGTCATGATGGGTAGGGCCTTGTGTATCTATGCTCAACGTGTGCAAATCCCTGCTCAAGGTATTCGAAGTCTTCGAATAAATGACCCTGGTTCTCTTTGACGGCCAGCAGGTAATCGCCGCCACCATCAATAATCTCTTCTTTGGCAATCTCTGTCTGCGCGCCGATGGCATCCACCGTGACGATGCAGCCTGTTATCTACCAGAGCCTTAGCAATTCGGGAACCGCGGTAATTTCATTTGAAGGATAACGGGCTTATCGCTTTTACTCATTACTGAAGCGGAGAGCAAACCCACAGGTTGCTGTGCGTTATATACCGTTGGCGCTCTCACCATGCGGAAGGTCATTGGTGAACAGATTGGCGAAAGAATGCGTCAAAAATCGCAACCAGCAGTTCCCCGTCAAGTTTCGAGCAGATATTCCCAATCTTGCGCATGACAAAAAACGCAGTCCCCGGCCTGAAAAACCGGGGACTGAGGCATGGAAAGAATTCTCTATATCTCGCACACAACTTCGCTACATACGGGGGCTAATTGGTGGTATGGTTCACGGTTGGCCGAAACTTATACCCATACACAATCACGCCGCGCTCGTCGCCATCGTTGCGCATTTTGCGCGTGACCATCTCCACGGGCATGCCAATTTCGACAGGCTGGTCGCCCAGGTCGGTCAGTTGGGCAGTGACCATCGGGCCTTCGTCGAGTTTGACAATCGCAACCGTATAAGGCGCGGTGCTGTCGAACCCGGTCGGGGCTTCGTAGATGGTGGTGTACGAGAACACCTCGCCCTTACCGCTGAAGGTATAAAGGGTTTTGGCCTCGTCGCCGCAGTTGGGGCAAACATCGCGGGGCGGGAAAATTTTATAATCGCAGTGCGGGCAAACTTCACCCACCAAACCATATCGCTGCTTTTTCAGTCGCCAGTGGCGCGGAATTTCCATAGGGTTACTCCTTTGTTGTTAACTATGCCTTATTGTAATGAGCGCCGCTATCAGGAACTATCAGGGATGGCTCTTTGCAAGACCGTAAGTTTTGTGAGAGCAGTTGAGAGTCCGCGCGCCCCGCTCAGGGGGTCATTTTTTCGAGGATGTGGACGACGGCAGTGGATGCCGGGCCGCCAAGCGACTGAATCATCCCAAACGTTGCCCCCGCCACCTGGCAGGGACCAGCCTGGCCGCGCAACTGGGTCGCCGCTTCGACGGCCTGATACACGCCGGTAGAGCCGCCGGGGAACCCGCGCGCCTTCAACCCGCCCATCGTTGCGCAGGGGATGCGGCCATTCAGCGCAATCGCGCCCTGGGCGGCCAGTTTCCAGCCCTCGCCGCGCGGAGCAAAACCAGCCGCTTCCAGCGAGAGCGCCGCGTAGATGCTGTAAGAGTCATGATACTCAAAGAAGCTAACCTGCTCCAGCGTAATCCCCGCTTTGTGGCGCGCCGCCTCCACCGATTCGCGCGCCGCCCAGAAGCCCAGCGGGTCGTGCCGGTCGTGCAGCGCCAGGGTATCGGTCGAGACTGCTGAAGCGGCAATCTTGACCAGCGGGTGAGAATATTCCTTTGGCAACAGGTCGCTGCGAGTCAGAATGACCGCCGCCGCGCCATCGGCATTCGGGGCGGCATCAAACAGGTTGATGGGGTCGCTGACCATCTCCGCTTTGCCATACACTTCGGCTTTGATGGCTTTGCGGAACATGGCATGGGGGTTGCCCGCGCCGTTGGCGTGCGCCGTGAGCGGGAACCCGGCAAACCCGTCCGCCGGAACGCCGTACTCGTGCATATAGCGGCGCATCAGCAGCGCGGCCTGCCCGCTGGCGGTGAGACCCTGCACGGCTTCGAAATCGCTGTCCGACGTGGTGGCGACGGCGGTATCAACACCCGCGCCCACCTGGTCGGTGAATTTTTCCACGCCCACCACCAGCGCCACATCCACAAATCCGCTTTTGACCGCCATATAGCCCTGACGCAGGGCCGCGCCGCCCGAAGCCCCCGCCGCCTCGACGGTGACGGCCTCAATGCCGCGCATCCCGCAATGGTCGGCCAGCAACACGCCCAGGTGCGACTGATTGGAAAGATTGGGAGCCAGCATGTTCCCAACGAACAAGGCCTGGGGTTGTAGCCCGCCGCTATCGGCGATGGCTTCTTTGATGGCTGCATAGGCCAAATCGCGCAGGGCAATATCCCAGTGTTCGCCAACTTCAGTTTGTCCTATTCCTGCAATGATGACATCGGTCATGAAAACTCCGTCGAAAAGTGAAAACGTAGGCAAGTATGTGTACTTGCTTACTCGCATTCCTCGCTTATTTCATGGTGATTTTGTCGCGGAAACGCGCGTAGGTGGCGTAGTCAATTTCAGTGCGGCGGGCAATGTATTCCTGGATTTTGGTGGCGCGTCCGGCGCGGTCGCTGATTTTGTCGGTAACGGTAATGTCAAAAGCATCGGAGCCAGCGCCAGAGCCAAAGGAGGCCAGCAGAATACGGTCGCCTGGTTTGGCAATATCGAGAATGGCGGTCAGGCCGATAATCGAAGCGCCCGAATAGGTGTTGCCAATCACCGGCACAAGCAGGCCAGGGGCAATTTGCTCCGGCGTAAAACCGAGCATTTGGGCGGCGCGCTGTGGGAACTTGGTGTTGGGCTGATGGAACACCGCCCAGGTGTAGTCTTTGGCGGTGGTGCCGAGTTCCTCCATCAACGTTTTGGAGGACGAAGTGATGTGCTGGAAGTAAGCCGGTTCGCCGGTGAAGCGCACGCCATGTTCGGGATATTTCTGGTACTCGCGCCGCCAGAAATCGGGCGTGTCGGTAACGTAAGAATAGGAGGCATTGATGACCGCCAGCGAATTCTCCGCCGGGCCGATGACAAACGCCGCGCCGCCCGCCGCCGCTGTATATTCCAGCGCGTCGCCGGGCTTGCCCTGGGCCGTATCCATGCCAATTGCCAGCGCGTACTCGGCCATGCCAGAGCCAACGAAGCCCATCGCGGCCACCATCGCCTCGGTTCCGGCTTTGCAGGCGAATTCCCAGTCACCAGCCTGAATGTGCGGCACGGCGCCAATCGCTTCGCCGACCACCGTGGAGGTGGGTTTCACGGCGTAGGGGTGCGATTCCGAGCCGACCCAAATGGCGCGCAATTGCGAGGGCTCGATTTGCGCCCGCATCATGGCGTTGCGCGCCGCTTCGATGGACATGGTGATGACGTCTTCGTCCAGGCCGGGGACGGCTTTCTCTTTGATGGGCAGTCCGCCCGCCTTGCCGCCGGCCCACACGCGGGCAATCTCCCGGGCGGGAATGCGGTAGCGGGGAACGTAGGCCCCGTAGCCGACAATGCCAACGGGACGGGTGGGTTTGAGGAGAGTGTTGTTGGGCATGTAGGTTCCTTCCGTGTTAATCTAGACAGGTAAACAGGTAGACAGGCACACAAGTACCCAGTCTACCTGTCTCCTTTTGTACTTGCATACTGTTTCACTATCTCTTCCGCGCGGTCAATGCGCACGGTTTTCTCTGCCACCATTTGGGCGGCAACTTTCTCAATCAATTCGCCGGTTGCGCCAGCCGCAATGGCCACCTGCCGGGCGTGCAGGCTCATGTGTCCGCGCTGAATACCCTCCGTGGCCAGGGCGCGCAGCGCAGCCAGGTTTTGCGCCAGCCCCACCGCCACGATGATTTCGGCCAGTTCCGAGGCAGTTTTAACGCCCATCAGCCGGATGGCTACTTTGGCCGCCGGGTGGACTTTGGTCGCGCCCCCGATGATTCCGACCGCCATTGGCATTTCCAGCGTCCCCACCAGGTTCCCGGCGGAATCCTGTCCCCAGGTCGAAAGGCTGGTGTAGCGCCCCGAACGCGCCGCGTAGG
>Ga0073934_10004765_pt1 | contig 21956 bp, 23 predicted proteins | sample LarsenN4metaG_FD_76834 | JGI IMG/M metagenome (GOLD analysis project Ga0073934, IMG submission 76834) | Hot spring sediment bacterial and archeal communities from British Columbia, Canada, to study Microbial Dark Matter (Phase II) - Larsen... ...
CGGCGCGCATGCGCGGCACCAGCCCCGCGATGAGCTTCTGGACGGCCATCCCCGCGCGGGGTCGCCCCATCCCTCTTGCTTCGGGCGGGCTCGCACCCTCGGTCAGGTCGAGGCCGGCGCAGAAGCCGCGCCCCGCGCCCGTGAGCACGACGACGCGGCAGCTCGTGTCGTCGGCGACCATCTCGAACGCGTCGTAGAGCGCGACCACGAGATCGTGGTTCATCGCATTGAGCCGATCCGGCCGGTTGAGCGTGATCTTCGTGATGCCCGGTCGTACGAGCTCCACGAGCACGGGACGTGTCACGACACCCTCCTCGCCCGCGCGAGCTGCTGCGCGCGCTCGGCGAGTCTCGGCGATCCGAACCGCTCGCACCAACTCGCGAACGCCGCGCTCGGGCCCCGCCACCGCCAGTCGTCGACGAAGCCGATATCGGCATCGGTGCGCAGCGTCGCGAGATCCTTGAAGAGGTCGGCGACCTGTCTGCCGGCCTTCAGCGTCGCCGCGAGCTTGTCCGCGCCTCGAATGCCTTCGACATCCCAGGCGGCCGCCTCGTTGGGGATCGCTTCGAGGTGCACGTACCGGCGCAGGAGCGCCGCCGCGGTCTTGGCACCGAACCCGGGCAGGCCGGGGAAGCCGTCGGCGCTGTCGCCCACGAGTGCGAGGAAGTCCGGGATCGACTCGGGCGGAACCCCGAATTTCGCCTCCACTCCGTCGCGGTCGAGCAGCTTCTCCTGGCGGCGGTCGAGCTGGACGACCTTTCCGCCGACGCACTGGCCGAGATCCTTGTCGGGCGTACAGATGATCACTTGCTCGACCCGCGGGTTCGCCTGCGCGACGGCCGCCGCGCTCGCGAGCGCGTCGTCGGCCTCGTAGTCGACCATCGGCCACACCGTCACCCCCAGCGCGCCGAGCGCATCCTCGAGGAGCGGGAACTGCGCGACGAGCAACGGGTCCATGCCCGCGCTCGACTTGTAACCCGGCCACAGGTCGTTGCGGAACGACTCGATCACGTGGTCGGTCGCCACGCCCAGGTGTGTGGCGCCCTGCTCGATCATGCCGAGCATCGACGTCACGACACCGCGTGTCGCCCCCACTTCGACCCCGTCGTCGTCCACGTGCCCCGGCCGGGGAGCGTAGAACTGGCGGAAGAGCTCGTAGGTGCCGTCGACGAGGTGCACGATCACAGCCGGAGCCTCGCACACCCCGCGGCCGGATCAGCGCTGCCCGGCAGGCTCCTCGTGGCGGCGCTCGGCACCCGCCTCCACGACGGCGTCGAGGACGCGGCGGTACGCGAGCACGGCCTGGCGGGCCTCCTCGGTGCTCGCTTCCCCGTCACGTGCCCTGATGCCGCACTGGTGGGCCCGCCGGTAGTGCTCGACCACGTCGGGATGGTCCACCGAGATCAAGTCCGCCTGGCCCGCGAATCCGTCGACGGGATAGCCGCGGGCTCGCATCGCGTCGTCGACCACGCGTTCCGCGTCGATCGTCGCCCGCATCGGGTCGTCGACGAACTCCGCTTGCACGCCTACCCACTCGCCACGCAGGCGCCGGCGTTCGCCCTCGTCGATCGGTCGCAGGTCGAGCCGGTCGCGCCGTTCGGCGCGTTGCGCGAGGTCACGTTCGGCAGCACGGCGGCGACCGACCGCACCGACCGTCCGGTCGTACTCCGGGCCGAAGCGGTCGCGCAGGCGGTCCCGGTAGCGGCGGCGCATGACGGCCGCGGTGATGAGCACGGCGAGGAGCACCACCACCGCGGCGGCGGCGATCACGATCCAGGTGGTCTCGTCCATATCGGTCGCGTACCCCTGTGCCGTCGGTCACAAGCACTCCATTCGGCGAGGCCGGCCGCCGACGACCACGAGTGATGGCTTCCAGGACCCGCCCTGAGCAGGCTGCGCTCGCGTTCAGCGCGCTGCGTGCCCACGAAGCCGAACGCATCGTGAAGCAGTTCTCGCTCGTGGAGCGCACGCGTCTGCGCGAGACGCTCACCCGCCTCCGCAGCGCGACCGACGACGAGCGACAAGCGGCGCTGCGCGAGCTCGTCGACGCGGTCCGCGCGCCCATCGCCTTTCCTGTGCCACTCGCGCACGAGGAGGAGCGCTGCGCGTTCCGAGTGCTCGAAGAGCGTGAACCGGACGTGATCGCGGTCGCGCTCGCCCGCCTCGGCGTGACCGATCGTCTGCTCGTCGCCGTCGCGCTCTGCCACTTCTCGGCGGAGTACCGGGAGGAGGTCTGGGCGCGCCTACCGAGTGCGACCCGGGCGGCGACGCGGCCCCTTCTGGGTCAGGTGCCCACGATCAGCCACGCGCGAACGCGCCGGTACGCGCAGGATCTCGTGCGGCGCGTATCTTCGAGTCCTGGCTCGCTGTAGCGGCGCCCGCGCCTTCCGCGACCGGCGTCCGCATCGACAACACGAACCACTGCACGGTCGAGAACACCGCGACCGCGCCGACGACGTGGATCCCGACGAGGACCTCCGGGATGGCGTTGAAGTACTGCACGTAGCCGACGATTCCCTGACCGACCATCGCCGCGAGTGCAGCAGACGCTGCGACGAGCACCGGTCGCGGCGCGCGGGTCCGCACGAGCACGACCATGAGGACGACGAGGACACCGACCAGTATGTCCACCGACACTGCGTGGACACGCGCGACGTCGCCGATGGCCCAGCTCAGCCGGCGAGCCTCGCGGTCGCCGCCGTGCGGGCCGGCCGCCGTGACGAGCGTTCCCCACACGAGCACCCAGATCGTCAGGACGTAGACGGCCCGACCCATCGCGCGCACGGGTGACGCGACCACCGAAGCGCGCGGCCCGGCGGGTTCACCTGTTCGCTTGTGCGTCTCGAGCGCCACGCCCACGAGCGCGATCGCGAGCAGGAAATGGCCCATGACCGAGACCCACGCGAGCTTCACCATCACGGAGATGCCGCCGAGCACTGCGTTGCCGACGAACAGCGCAAGCATCAGCCACGCGCGCGTCACGAGATCCCGACGGCGGGGCTGCCGGCGGTGCGCGAACACGAGCGTCGCCAGGATCGGGATCCCGATGAGTCCGGAGAAGATCCGGTTGAGCTGCTCGATCGCGGAGTGGCCGGAGTCGACGCTGATGAAGTTGTCGGCGTTGCAGTTCGGCCAGTCGGCGCAACCGAGCCCGCTGTCCGTCAACCGCACTGCAGCGCCGCTCGCGATGATCACGACGAGCAGCACGACGTTCGCCAGGGTGAGGCGGCGGAACGCGCGCGGTGTCAGGACCGGGACGCGCACGCGTGCAGTCTACGAACGCGAGTCGCGCCGGCACCGATCGGGTGATCTCCTACGATGCACCCGATGCGGGCCCGGCTCGGTGTGGCGGCCGCCGTCGTGGCCATGCTCGTTGCCGGCTCGCTCGCGGTCGTCCTCCGCGACGGCAGCGGCACGGCCGAGACGGCCACGATCGACCTCGCTCCCCCGTCGCCGACCGCCGCCCCGACGACGGCCGCGCCGACGACCACGCTTCCCGCGACCACTACGACGGTTGGCCGGCGCGGCAGCGGCGCAGCAGTCACGATCGCGTTCGGCGGCGACGTGCACTTCGAAGGTCTCTTGCGGCCGAAGCTCGCCGCCGACCCGGCGGGGCTGTTGCAGCCGATCGCGCCCCTGTTGACGTCGGCCGACCTGGCGGTCGTCAACCTGGAGACCGCGATCACCGAACGCGGTTCGCCTGCGACCAAGGAGTACACGTTCCGGGCGCCGGCGAACGCGCTCACCGCGCTTGCCTCCGCGGGTGTCGACGTCGCGAGCATGGCGAACAACCACGGGCTCGACTTCGGTCCTGACGGCCTCGAGGATTCCCTTGCCGCGGAGGCCTCGTCGCGCTTCCCGCTCATCGGCATCGGCCGCGACGCCGCCGAAGCGTACGAGCCGCATCGCGCCGTCGTGCAGGGTCAACGCATCGCCGTGATCGCCGCGACGCAGGTGCTCGACGAGCACCTGATCTCCTCGTGGACGGCGACCGACATGCAGGCCGGGCTCGCGTCGGCCAAGGATGTCGACCGGCTCGTGGCTGCGGTGGCCGAGGCGCGCGCCACGAGCGACACGGTCGTCGTGTTCCTCCACTGGGGCACCGAAGGCCAGACCTGCCCGAGCCAGCGGCAGCAGGAGCTCGCACGCGCGCTCGCCGACGCGGGCGCGGATGTGATCGTGGGCGGCCACGCGCACCGCCTCCAAGGTGCCGGTCGGCTCGGCGGTGCGTTCGTCGCGTACGGGCTCGGCAACTTCGTGTGGTATGCCCGTGGCGGACCGGGCGCGCAGACGGGCGTGCTGACAGTCACCGTGACCGGGCGCGACGTCGACGGGTACGAATGGCATCCGGCGGTGATACGCGACGGCGTCCCCCACCCGCTCGACGGCGACGCCGCCGCGACCGCACGCGCCGCTTGGGAGGCCCTGCGCGGTTGCACCGACCTGGTGCCCTGAGGTCAACTCGCCCGGATGGACCCCACCGCGTACGACGAGTTCGGGCTGTTCCACGAGAACGCGCAGGAGTACGGCATCCCGTGGAACGGGCCGCCCGCCGTGCGGCGCACCGCGGTCGACGTCGGGGGCGGGCAGCGGGTGAGCGCGCTCGTGTGGGGCGACGGCCCCCCTGAGCTCGTGCTCATCCACGGGGGCGCGCAGAACGCGCACACTTGGGACACCGTCGCGCTGGCGCTCGCCCTGCCGCTCGTCGCCGTCGACCTCCCGGGCCACGGTCACTCGTCACACCGCGACGACCACGCGTACTGGCCGCACGAGAACGCCGAAGCGCTGGAGGTCGCGTTACGCCGGCTCGCACCCGACGCGAAGCTCGTCGTCGGCATGTCACTCGGCGGCCTCACCGCGCTCGCGCTCGCCGACCGCGCGCCCGACCTCGTCCGCAGGCTCGCGCTCGTCGACGTGACGCCCGGGGTCAACCGGGAGAAGTCGACGGCGATCGCCCAGTTCATCGACGGTCCCGAGACGTTCGCCACGTTCGAGGAGATTCTCGAACGCACCATTGCGTTCAACCCGACGCGCACGGAGTCGTCGTTACGGCGTGGGGTGCTGCACAACGCGATCCAGCTTCCCGACGGAAGCTGGCGGTGGCGTTACGACCTCCCACGGCGCGGCACCGGTGAGGGTGAGGAGGGTCGTTTCCTCCCGCGCCTCGACGAGCTGTGGGACGCGCTCGGACGCTTGAAGATGCCGCTGACGCTCTTGCGCGGCAGTCTGTCGCCCGTCGTCGACGACGACGACGTCGCCGAGGTGCGGCGGCGGCTTCCCCAGGCGGAGATCGTCGTCGTGGAAGGTGCAGGGCACAGCATCCAGGGCGACAAGCCACTCGAGCTCGCAGCGCTACTGCGGGAGCTGCTCGACCGGTAGCCCGGCTGCGCGCCACGCCCGGAACCCGCCGTCGAGGTCGGTGGCGCGGTGCAGGCCCAGGTCCTGGAGCCGGGCCGCCGCGAGGCTGGAGCAGTAGCCCTCGTCGCACACGACGATCACCTCGACGTCGTGGTCCCGTGCCTCGGGGATGCGGTGCGCGCTGGTCGGGTCGAGGCGCCACTCGAGATGGTTGAGGGCGATGACGTGCGCTCCCGGCAGCACTCCGTCGGCTGCGCTCTGCTCGGCGGTACGCACGTCCACGAGGAGCGCGCCCTGCGCGGCGCGGGCTGCCGCCTGCTCGGGTCTGAGCCGCACGAGCCGTAGGCGGGCGTGGGCCAGGAGCTCGTCGACCGTCGCCATGCGCGGGACTGTAACGACCTTGCGCGCGCGTGGCACGGTGGAGGGATGCTGGCGCCTCTCCCACCGACGTTCGCGACGACCCGCGACGCGCTCCATGCCGTCGCCGAGCACGTCCTCGCGGCGGCCTTGCACCGCGCGACGGGCCGGATCGGCCTGCGGGCGACACCGGGCGGCTTCGGCACGCCGCCGTTCGGCGACGACGAGGTGGTGCGCATCGAGGCGTCGCTGCTCGTGCACAGCGTGGCCGGCGAGGAGCGGCGGGCGCCGATCACGTCCCTGCGCGCGGCCGGCGACTTCGTGGGAGTCCCAATCGGCGCTCCGCCGCTGTACGCGCCGGCGACGCCTGCCGATCCCGATCGCCCGCTCGCCGTCGACGCGCCGGCTGCCATCGCGCTCGCGCGGTGGTATGCCTGCGCCGCCGGTCTCCTCGAAGAGTTGCGCGGCAACTACGGCGCCGCGCGCCCGACGCTGTGGCCGGAGCACTTCGACCTCGCGACGACGATCGGCGAAGCCAACTACGGCGCTTCCCCCGGCGACGCGACGATCGCGGAGCCGTACCTCTACGTCGGTCCGTGGGACCAGACTCGCCGCACGGGGATGTTCGCGGCGTACCCGTGGGGCGCGGCGGTGACGTACTCCGAACTGCTCGCGAGCGACGACCCGAGAGCTGCGGGCTGCGAGTTCTTCGGGAACGCGGCGGCCGCTCTGGGATAATGGCCGCCATGACGCAGACCTTCACCCGGATGGACGAGTCGACCGCCGAGCAATGGGCGGTCATCGGAGCCGAGACCACGAGGAACCAGCCGCGCGTCGCCGAACGCACACTCGCCATGCTGCGCTCGCTTGCCGAGATCACCGACGGCTTCGCGGTCGACCAGCTGACGCACTGCCTCCAGACGGCCGCGCGCGCCGAGCGCGACGGTGCCGACGACGAGATGGTGTTCGCGTCGCTCCTGCACGACGTCGGGAAGGCCGTGAGCGTGTCGAACCACCCGGAGATCGCGGCGGCGATCATTCGCCCGTACGTGCGGCCCGACGTGTACCACGTCATCAAGGCGCATCAGGACTTTCAGGGCAAGCACTACTACGCGCACTTCGGCGGCGACCCGAACGCCCGCGAGCAGTACCGCGGCGAGCCGTGGTTCGAGCTCGCGGCCCGGTTCGCCGACGACTGGGACCAGACCGCCTTCGACCCTGCCTACGACACGCCGCCGCTCGAGCACTTCGAGCCGCTCGTGCGTCGGATGATGGGCGAGTACCGCCTCCTACCGTCCTAACGCGCGCGTTTCGGCGTCACTTGGCGACCGGAACGGTCGCCGTGTGACGCCAGAACCTGCGACTCGCGGTAGCGGACCGCAGCCTTCTGCTGACGGAGATGCGGCGGGCGCTGGTCCATCGGCAGGCCCTCGCGCGGGAAGACAACGGGCTCGCGGCTGATCGTGTTCGGCGCTGGCACCAGTACGCGGGGCGCGTTCGTGCGCGGATCGACCACCTGCTTCACGGCGTCGCGGTCGGCGACGACGAGTTGCAGCGATGCCAGGCCTTTCGACCCGACCGGCTGAACCCCGGCTATGTGCATGGCACCTCGCGGCACCCACCCCGGAGAACGGTCGGCGCGGGTCGCGCAGAACTTGAACGCACCGATGGTTCGACGTGACGGGCGTCACGGTGCCACCCTTGCCGGATGCTGCTCGACGGGAAGGTTGCGATCGTCTCGGGTGTGGGGCCGGGGCTCGGGAGAGCCAACGCGCTCGGGCTCGCCCGCGAAGGTGCCGCGGTCGTGCTCGCCGCCCGCAACGAGGACAACCTCCGGGCGGTCGCCGCCGAGATCGAGGCCGCCGGCGGCCGGGCACTCGCCGTACCGACCAACATCGCCGAGCACGAACACGTCGAGCGCCTGGTCGAGCGGGCGGTGGACGGCTACGGCCGAATCGACGTGCTGGTCAACAACGCGTTCCGAATGGACCGCTTCCAGCCGTTCGAGGCGGTCGACCTCGCGTACTGGCGCAAGATCTACGAGGTCAACGTGTGGGGCAGCCTCGCGCTCACGCAGGCGTGCGTACCGCATCTGAAGAAGGCGGCCGCCGACGCCGGGGACGCTTCGGTCGTGTTCATCCTCTCGATGTCGATGCGGCGAGTCCGGCCCAACGAGGGTGGCTATTCGACGTCGAAGGCCGCGCTGCACACGGCCGTCCAGCAGTTGGCGCTCGAGCTCGGTCCGGCGCGCGTCCGGGTCAATGCCGTCGCTCCCGGATGGATCGACGGGCCGAACGTCGCGGTCTTCGTCGACATGGAGTCGCAGGCGCGCGGCATCACGAAGGAAGCGGTGCGGGCCGAGATCGAGGACCGCATTCCGTTGCGCCGCATTCCGCCGCCCGACGACATCGCGCACGCGGTCGTGTTCTTCTCGTCACCACGCTCGCGAGTGATCACAGGCCAGACACTCGACGTCAACGGCGGCGAGTTCTTCGGCTGACGTCCGTGCCTGACGACCTGGCGCTGGTCACTGCCTACGACATCCCATCCTCGCCGGCGCGCGTCCGCGCACCGGCCCGCGCGCCCGTACGAGTCGCGCTCGTGCAGCACCGGTGGCATCCCGACGCCGACGAGCACCGCGCCGCGCTGGCAAGGGGCGTGCGCCTCGCGGCCGCGGAAGGTGCGCAGCTCGTGTGCCTCCAGGAGCTGACGTTGTCGCCCTACTTTGCGGTCGACGCGGCCGGGCCGGCGACTTCGTCCATCGAGCCCGAGCCCTTGACTGCCGGCCCGACGTTCGGGTTCGCGGCGGCGCTCGCCGCGGAGACAGGTGCCTACCTGCTTGCGTCACTGTACGAGCGGGCGGATGACCACGCACTTGGATTCAACACGGCAATCTGCGTCGCACCCGATCGCGCGCTCGTGAGCGCGACGCGCAAGACGCATCTCCCCGTCACCGCGGGGTATCACGAGGACCGTTGGTTCCGGCCGGGCGACGGCGCGCACCCAGTCCACGAGATCGCGGGCGCGCGGTTCGGCTTCCCGACTTGCTGGGACCAGTGGTTCCCCGAGCTCGCGCGCGCCTACGCGCTGTCGGGTGCCGAGGTCCTCGTGTACCCGAGTGCGATCGGAAGCGAACCCGATCACCCGGCGTTCGACACGCAGCCGCTGTGGGAGCAGGTCATCCGGGCGCAGGGGATCATGAACGGCACGTTCATGATCGTCCCGAACCGCACGGGGACCGAGGGTTCCGTGACGTTCTACGGCTCGTCCTTCGTGAGCGATCCCTACGGTCGGGTGCTGGCGCGCGCGCCCCGCGACCGACCGGCGGTTCTGGTCGTCGACCTCGATCTCGACCAGCGGCGCGATTGGCTCGAGCTTTTCCCGCTGCTCGAGACCCGCCGTCCCGAGACGTATCACTCGTTGGTCGACTGAGTCTCCAGGGCGGGACGGAGTACTGTCGGAAGTGTGCCGGTCTCGCCGCGCATCGAGTGCATGGAGTGCGGCGGCGAGGCATCACTCGTGCAGCCTCTGAGCGACGACGACGAGCTCGAACCTGGCGACGTCGTCACGTACCGGTGCCGCGACTGTGGCCAACGACTCGACGTGGTCGTGGTCGTCGACGACCTCGACGGCTGAACCGGCGCTCAGGCGACGTCGGCGACGCCGTTCGCGTCGACGCGCCGGATCGCCACGATGTGACTCGTGCGGAACGACGCGATCCGTACGGCGAACGCAGACGCGAGACGGCCCGCACCTCCGTCGCGATCGAAGAAGGTCGTCAGCGGGCCTTCCTGCTCGTACGCATCCGCGCCGTGCACCATCGCGATCGCATCGTCCTCGAAGTGCACCAGGAAGCTCATGTGGGAACCGTACGCCACGCGCCCTGTGGATCGATAGATGATCAACCTGTGGACGCGCTTGTGGACGACGGGAACGCGACGTATTCGTCGATGAGCAGCTCGCCGAGCGAGCGATCGCGCGCGATGTCGGTGTCGGCGATTCGACCGCGAGCGCACAGGTCGGCCACGAGGCGGTCGAGGATCGTGTCGAGTGTCAGGTCGTCGCGATGTTCGCGCCAGGCATCGCGCTCACGCCCGTCGCGGAAGCAATAAGCCTTCCACGACACCGAGAACCGGAGCTCAGCCCAGTTGTACGTCGCGACGACGTCACCACGAGCGTCGCGAACGACCCAGGCCTCCTTCCCGACGAACTCGAGGGTCATGCCCGGTCGTAACCGAGGAAGCGCGTCCGTCGGTACGTCCGCGATGCGCGCGACGCCATGGAAGACCGAGTCGGTGTCGAGCACCAGCGCAGTGTTGTAGGCGACGGCGTGCCGTACGGCAGGCGCGGATGGACCGTCGGGCCAGTACGCGAGCTCACCGCCGTCGCAGTCGTGGAACCACGCGATTCCGGTCGCGATCGGCATGCGGTATTCGTCGAAGAGTCCGGAGTGGTGCATCACGACGAGCAACCACTGAGGCACGAGCTTGCGGTTCGCACCCCGGAACTCCGGCACGTCGGTGTGCACCGCGAGCTCCTGGCCGGGAACCATCAGGTTCGCGTACGCGATCGCGGGTTCGATCACCGGCCTGCCGTGGATCGCGCGCGCGGCATCGACGAAACCGGCGTGGTCCAGGAACGGTTCGATGCCCGCGATGCGCGCCTCCCTGCCGTAGGCGTACTCCTCTCGGAAGTAGCTCGTGCGAACCGCGAGCGCCGACACCGGTTCCGCCGTACCGGCGAGTCCGCCGGAACGCAGGAAGTTCTGCAGCGCGTCCTGGCGTTGCGCGAGGCCGCGTCCGATCTCGGTGTCGAGCTGCTCGTGTTCGAGGTACATCCGGTACCGCCCGAATCGCTCGCACAGTTCGACCATCGACGCTGCGCCCGCGTCGTCGAACAATGGCGCGAGAGGAACGACGCGCGCAGTCACGATCGCGACGCTACCCGGCGGCGCCTCCGGTCGCGCTCGGTGCGCGCCAGGCGATCGAAGTCCTCCGACCGCAGATGGATCGCCTGCCGGGAGTGACCCGGCACCCACGCGATCGAGCCCTTGCTCACGAGCAGCTCTCCCAGCTTCTCGTCGTCGCTCCGCACGACGAACCGGACGTCGCTGTTCAGCACGACCTTCGGAGGGATCTCGATCTCGATGTGGTGTCGGGGCATCCTCGGACCTCGTGGCTCGGGCGCAGCGGCGTGCGCGCTGACGTAGTCTGCCGCCTCGTGGGTGCGCGAGCCGTCGAGGCGTGGCGAGCCCGCGGTCGCCACGTCGACGTCGCGGGTCGCGAGGTGTTCGTCGTCGACGTCCCGGCGGAGCGCGACGTCGGACTCGACCCCGTGCTCGTCCTCCACGGGTTCCCGACGTGCTCGTTCGACTGGCGCCACGTGCTGGGCGCGGTCAGCCGCGAGCGGCGCGTCGTCTTGTTCGACTTCCCCGGCTTCGGGCTCTCCGCGAAGCCCGACGAGCGGTACTCGATCCGCACCTACGCGGACGTTGCGGAACGGGTCGTGGCGACCGCGAAGCTCGACCGCGTCGCCCTCGTCACCCACGACATGGGCGATACGGTCGGCGGCGAGCTCCTGGCTCGCGACCTCGAAGGCTCGCTCGACTTCGGTGTGTCGCAGCGAGTCCTCACGAACGGGAGCATCTATATCGAGATGGCTCAGCTCACGGCCGGACAGCAGCTGTTACTGGCGCTCGACGACCGCCGCTTCGACGTTTCCGAGCTTGGTCTCGACGCGCGCGAGGGCTTTCGCAGCGGCGTCGCCGGCACGTTCTCGCCTCGGCATCCTGCGAGCGACGAAGAGCTCGATGCACAATGGGAACTCGCGTCGTACGCCGGTGGGCATCAGTTGCTCGCGCGCACGATCCGCTACATCGAGGACCGTCGCGCCGCCGAAGAACGGTTCACCGGGGCGATCGAGCGCCACCCGTCCCCCTTGGGTGTCGTTTGGGGCGCGCTCGACCCGGTCGCGGTGCACGCGATGGCCGAACGGCTCGGGCGCGCCCGACCGGACGCGACGATCATCACACTCCCCGACGCCGGGCACTACCCGATGGTCGAGGTGCCCGACGCGTTCGCGGAGGCCGTCCTCGGGCTGCTCGGCGCGCGCCGGTGACGTGCGGTTCCGGGCCGAGCATTCCTTCCCCGCTCCGGCCGTGGCCGTCGCACACGCGCTGGTGGACCCCGCTGTGGCGCTGCGGATCGAACTTCCCGATCTCGGACCGGCCGAGCTCCTCGGTACCGAGCGCGACGACCGCGGCGGCCGCCTCGAGCTGTGCTACGTGTACGTCGGCCAGCTCGATCCGGTCGCGCGCCGCTTGCTCGGCGCCCGGCGACTCGAGCTCGTCCAGGTCGTCACGATGGATTTCGGCACGCTGCGCGGGGCGTTCACGATGACCGCGCGCGGGGCGGGCGACAAGCTCCAAGCGCGTGCAACCGTTGCGCTGGCCGATGGCGCGGACGGCCACTCGAAGCGCACGATCGACGGTGAGTTCACGGTTCGCGTCCCGCTCGTCGGCGGTGCGGCAGAGCGCCGGATCCTCCCGGGTGTGGTACGCCGGCTGGACGTCGAGGCCGACGCCCTCGCGGCGCACCTGCGGGGTGCGTCCTGAGCGTCACGGTGATCTCGCTGCCCGCGTCGATCGCGCGGATCGTCCCGAGCGCCCTTCTCGGCCCGACGCTGCATCCGGTGAGCGTTGCCCCTCGCCTCGTGTCGGCGCGAGGGTGAGCGCTCCTGTCCCGGAGGGTGGCCCTGATGCGACGCACTGTTCTGATCGTCGGTGTCGTCGCGCTCGCGTTCTTGCCGGAGGCAGGTCGCGCGGCAACCGCTCCGGCCCATGAAGCCCAACCGCACACGCACGTGATCGTCGTGCTCGATGGCGTGCCCCGGTCCGGTGGGCCGGCCGCGTCGGCGGACGCCGTCGGCGGTGTCGTCGACCGCGCCGGCGGGCGCGTGGTCCGGCGCTACTCGACGCTGCCATATCTCGCGGTCGAGGTGCCCGCGCCCGCGGCGGACGTGCTGGCCCGGACACCCGGCGTCCGCGCCGTCGTCCCGGACTCGCTGATGAGCATCGCGTTGGGCGAGAGCACGCCGCTCGTCGGTGCTCCTCCGGCCCACGCAGTGGGCGCGAACGGAGCCGGCACCGCGATTGCCGTGCTCGACACCGGGATCGACAAGGCGCATCCGTTCCTCGCGGGCAAGGTCGTCGACGAGGCGTGCTTCGCGGCCACGACGACGTGCCCCAACGGCCAGACGACCCAGGTCGGGCCGGGCGCCGGCGTGCCGTGCACCTACGCGCTCTCCGCGTGCCGGCACGGAACGCACGTCGCAGGGATCGCGGCGGGTGGCCCGGCGCCTGGAGTCTCGTTCACGGGTGTCGCGCCCGGAGCGAAGATCATCTCGGTCCAGGTGTTCTCCCGGTTCGACGACCCGATCTGCTCCTCGCTGGGTCAGTCGGAGAGCCCGTGCGCACTCGCCCGCAACAGCGACATGCTCGCCGGCCTCGAACACGTGCTCGAGGTTGCCGACGACTTCGACGTCGCCAGCGTCAACATCAGCATCGGCGGGCTCGTGCGCACGGGTCCGTGCGACGGTCATGTGCTCAAGCCGGCAATCGACAACCTGCGGGCCGTCGGTGTCGCGACGGTCATCGCCGCCGGGAACAACGGCGCCACGAACGGGATCACGGAGCCGGGCTGCATCTCGTCGGCGGTGAGCGTCGGTGCGACGACCGAGGCCGACACGGTGGCGTCGTACTCGAACTCCGCGTCGTTCATGAAGCTGTGGGCACCCGGAAGCTCGATCCGGTCGTCGGTTCCGGGCAACGGTTACGCGACCTTCAACGGCACGTCGATGTCGACGCCGCACGTCGCGGGGGCGTTCGCACTCGCACGCCAGCTGCTGCCCGACCTCACGCTCGCCCAGGTGCAGCAACGCCTGCAGACAGTGGGCCCGGCAGTGACCGACCCGCGCAACGGCGTGACGAAGCGGCGGCTCGACATCTTGAGGGCGCTGCGACCGACGCAGATCGTTCCCGGGGGCGCCGGCGCACCGGAAGGCGACCCGATCGTGATCCCGGTGACTCTCTCCCGGCCGTCGTGGTTCACGGTCACCGCGCACTACGAGACGGTCTCCGTCGATGCGACGCAAGGTGCGGACTTCGTCGGTACGTCGGGCACGATCACGTTCCCGGGGCTGACGACGACGGCGAGCGTGACGATCTGGGGAATCGAGGACACGGTCGACGAACCGATCGAGTACTTCGCCGTCGTCTTCAGCGCGCCCCAGAACGCCGTGCTCGGCGGCTTCTACGGTCTCGGCATCGGCGCCATCGTCGACGACGACTGACAGGACGCCCCGAAGCAGCGCCCGAGCCGGCGCGTGAGCATGATGCGCTCGTGGGCACCTTTCGACCGGATGCGGTGTCGCCAATGCGATTGTTTTCGCGCCCGTTGCAGATAGAACTCCGTGCATCGGAGTGAAGTGGGGCCTACAGGGAGGCATTGCATGGTGCGAAGGAGAATCGTCGCGGGCCTGGGCGCCGCGGCGATGGCGGTCGGACTCTGGGCGGGCGTCGCGGGTGCGCACGAACCGACGCCGACAGGAAACCAGGGCTGCACCCCCGGCTTCTGGAAGAACAACCTCATCGCGTGGGAGAGCACCGCGCCCAACGTCTACGACCCGAACCAGACACTCGGCTCGGTCTTCGCGAACGTGCCCGCGCAGTATGCCGACAAGACGCTGCTCGAGGCGCTCAACTTCCCGGGCTACCTCGGGGCCGATGCGCGGCTGTTGAAGCACGCAACGGCAGCCTTGCTCAACGCGTCGCACTTCGACGTCGCGTACCAGGTCGGCAACGACGCGGTCATCAAGTTCTTCGTCGCGATCGTCTTGAAGTTCGGCACCGCCGAGCAGAAGGACGAGCTGAAGAACGTGTTCGACGCATGGAACAACGGGGTCGGCGGCTGCCCGCTCGCGGCGAACGTCGACTACTGATCTCCCGATATCGAGTCGGCCGGGCCGGTGGTGCAGGGCGCCACCGGCCTCGTCGCGCCGGGGGCTAACGCCCGGGCGAGTGCCAGCCGGACGTCGGTGCGCCGTCGGCGGTCGTGGATTGGGATTCAGAACGCGACCGCGACACGACGCGACGCACTTCAGATGCATCGAAGAGCTTGGGAAGCACCGATGCATCCGACAGTCGCCGGACGCGAAAGCGAAGCTCGTCGCTCTCGCGGACGATGTCGTAGATCTCGAACCCGTTGACCCACCGGTCACCGAACCGGCACTCGACCTCGATCGCTCCCCCGCCGTTGTCGCTCCCCACGCCGACGAGATCGATATCGGGTGGACCACCGAAGATCGTGCCGCCGACGACGCGCTCGCGCGGAGGTGCGCCTCGCGAAGGCTCGGGAAGCGCGCCCGCCGCCCGCGCCAGCGACTCGAGACCGTCGACGAGCGCTCGCCGCTCCGCGCGGTCGGCTTCGAGGCGCTCGGTCGCTCGTTCGACGAAGTCGCCGATCCGATCGAGGGCCTGGACGATCGACGAGTCACGTTCCTGAAGCTGCCCGTGCATCGAGCGCAACGCTTCGACCAGAGCCAGTTGCGTTCGCTGGCTCCGATCGAGCTCGGCGTGCAGACGTACCTCGATCGCCGCGGCGAACTCTGCGAGTGCGGCGTGCACCTGCGCTTTGATCTCACGCTCGCGCCGGCGTCCCATCGGCTCCCACACTACGCAGCGCGGACTCGGCGAGCGACACGACGAGCACCGCAATTCGCGCGTGTCGGGGACAACGGACGCGATCAGCCCGCGAGCACGGCCTCGAGCGTCGAGCGACCGATCCGGGCGACGACCTCGTTGTCCGCCGAGTTCGCGACGTAAGCGAGCGCGAGGCACAGCGCCCAGCCGCGTGCTCGGGTCCAGGTGTCGTCGTCGACGCCACCCGCGGCGGCGCGAAACCGCTCACGCTCGGCGCGCCCGAACATCATCCAGGCCACTGCGAGGTCGGTGGCGCGGTCGCCGGCCGTGAGATCGCCGAAGTCGATGACTGCGCTGACGCGTCCGGCGTGTACGAGCACGTTCGCGGGATGCAAGTCGCCGTGGAGCCAGACAGGCGGACCCGGCGCGGCCGGCGTGTCGAGCGCAGCGTGCCATTCGGCCCGCGCCCGGTCGACGTCGACGGTCCGTTCGAGCTGCCGCAGGTGATGTTCGAACGCCGCGGCGCGCTCCACAAGCGGCGTTCCCCGGTAGGGGTTGCGCGGTGCGTCGGAGGGCGCGCGCCGGTGCAGCGCGCGGAGGAACGCGCCAAGCTCGCTCGCAGCGACCGACGGGTCGTCGGGCGGCCGGAGGGCGGCGATGTCACCCGGCAGCCAGGCGGAGATCGTCCAGGTCCAGGGGAAATCCGGACCCGGTCGCCCGGTCCGCAGCGGTACCGAAACGGCGAGCGGCAGGCGTTCGGCGAGCTTCGGGAGCCAGCGCCGTTCGTGCTCCAGGAGGTGGGCCGCCGCGGCACGGCGCGGGAGGCGCACCGCCAGGTCGTCGCCCAGCCGGAAGATCGCGTTGTCCCATCCCGATCCCACCCGGCGCAGCGGGAGGCCGGCGAGATCCGGGTGCTGCACCTCCAGCAGGGCACGCACGAGTTCGGTGTCGACGTGCACCTCGGCCGGTGGCATCGGTCGTGCCCCGGTCGTGTCGCCCCGCTCCCCGGTCACGGCTTTCACCGTAGAGCTGGCGCGTGGGCCGGGCATGCGAGGTCGGCGGTGCGTATCCTGCGGCAGTGGAGGCCCGTGCTGCGGCTCGCGATGGGGGCGACTTCGACCGCTTCGTGCCGCGGCTCGCGCTCGAGTGGCAGGACCGGCACGGCGACGTCCGGTGGCGGCAGGTGCCGGGCACGCTCGTCTTCGTCGACATCTCGGGCTTCACCAACCTCTCCGAGAAGCTCGCGCAGCGCGGCCGCATCGGCGCCGAAGAGCTCACGGAGGTGCTCGACCGCGTCTTTGGCGCGATGCTCGAGCTCTCGTACGACCGGGGCGGCAGCCTGCTCAAGTTCGGCGGCGACGCGCTGCTCCTGCTCTTCGAGGGCCCCGACCGCGTCACCCAGGCGTGCTGCGCGGCAGTCGAGATGCGCAGCGCACTGCGGGCGGCTGCCTCGATCCCGACTTCGGTCGGGCGCGTACCGCTGCGCATGTCGGTTGGGGTGCACGACGGGCACATCGACTTCTTCCGGGTCGGCCGCTCGCACCGGGAACTGGTCGTCACCGGCCCGGTGGCGACGACGACGACGGCGATGGAGTCGGCTGCGGCGGCCGGCGAGATCCTCGTGAGTGCGGAAGTCGCCCGCGCGCTGCCGGCGGACGCGACCGGTGCGCGACGAGGCCACGGCTCGCTCCTGCGTTGGCGGTCACCGAAGGCGGTCGCGCCCGGCCCGGTCCGGCGTCGGCCGGTCGACGAGCTGGTGCGCGACTCCTGCATTCCGCTAGGCCTGCGCCGCGTCTTGCTCTCGGGCGGGAGCGACAGCTCGCACCGGGTCGCGACGATCGGCTTCGTCAAGTACAGCGGGATCGACGACCTGCTCGCGCGCATCGGTCCCGAAGCCGTCGCCGCGAACCTCGACGACCTCATCGCCACGGTGCAGGGCGCCGCGGATCGCGAAGGCGTCACGTTCCTGGCGACCGACATCGACGCGAACGGTGGCAAGGTGATCCTCGCGTCGGGCGTGCCGTCGGCCCTCGAGGACGACGAGGGGCGTATGTTGCGCGCGCTGCAGACGATCGTCACCGCTCCGTCTGCGTTCGCCGTGCGGGCCGGCGCTCACCGCGGTCACGTCTTCGCCGGGGAGATCGGTACGCCGTTCCGCGCGACCTACACGGTCATCGGAGACACGGTGAACCTCGCCGCTCGGCTCATGGTCGCGGCGGAACGCGGAACCTGCTATGCGACTCCCGCGGTCGTCGAGCGCTCACGGTCGCTGTTCGACGTCCGTCCGCTCGAGCCGTTCACGGTGAAGGGCAAGGCACAACCGGTCCACGCGCTCGAGGTCGGAGCCGAACTCGGCACACGTGAGAGCGTGAGTCATGCGTTGCCGTTCGTGGGACGCGAGTTCGAGCTGGCGCAGCTGCGGGACCTGCTGACGGCGGCCCTGAAGGGGGCGGGTGAGGCGGCGATCGTCACCGGCGACGTCGGCATTGGAAAGACGCGCCTCGTACACGAGACGATCGCGTCGCTTGGTGCCGTGGACGTGCTGGCGATACGCGGCGAACCCTACGGGGCCGCGATGCCGTACCGCGCCATGCGAGACGCCGTGCGCGGGCTCCTCCAGGTCGAGCGGGCCGACAACGCCACGATGGCCGACCAGCTCACAGCACGCGTCGTCGAGGTCGCCCCACACCTCGTGGCATTCGTTCCGCTGCTGGCGGAGGTTGCCCACATCGACGCGGGGACGACGCCCGAGGTCGACGCGATCGACCCGCGCTTTCGCCGAGACCGGCTCGGCGACGTGGTCGTCGCCCTGCTCGACCGCCTGCTCTTTCCTCCCGCGGTGATCGCGATCGAGGACGCGCACTGGCTCGACGACTCCTCGGCGCACCTCGTCGCCCGCCTCGCCAACGAGGCGCGGTCGCGATCGTGGGCGGTAGTCGCGACGTCTCCAGCCGATGAGGCACGCAGATTCTCTGACCTCGACGCGCGCGAGCTGCGCCTCGAACCACTCGATTCCGACGCGGTGCGACGCATCGTCCTCGACACGACGCGGGCAGCACCGTTGCATCCGACCGCCGTGGTGGAGATCGTGCAGCGCGCGAACGGCAGCCCGCTGTTCGTGGAGGAGATGCTGCGCGCCGTCGGCGACTCGGGCTCGGTCGCCGCGCTTCCCGACACCGTGGAAGCTGTGGTCGGTTCGCAGATCGACGCCCTGCCGCCGCTTGCCGGGCGCGTGCTGCGGTGTGCCGCGGTGCTCGGTCGCAGCTTCAGCCTGCCGGTCGTAGCCGCGCTCGAAGGCGAGGCCTTCGCGCTCGAACCGGCCACGATCGAGCTGCTCGACGCGTTCCTCGAGCGCGACGGGGCCGAGCGGATGCGGTTCCGGCATCCCATCGTGCGTGACGTCGCATACGAAAGCCTTCCGTTCCGGCGCCGCCAATCGCTGCATCGGCGTGCGGGCGAGGTCACCGAGGACCTCGCGCGCGACGATCCCGCAAGCGTCGCTCACCTGCTGTCGCTGCACTTCTCGCTCGCCCAGGAGCACGCCAAGGCCTGGGCGTACGCCCGCGTCGCCGGCGACCGAGCCCTCCAGGCGTACGCGAACGTCGAAGCCGCGACGCACTTCCAGCGGGCGCTCGACGCAGCGCGCCGGCTCGGTGTCGCCGATTCGGAGCGGGCCGAGGTCCTGACCAAGCTCGGCGACGCCCGCGAGCGCTCGGGGATGTTCGCTGCATCGCTCGACGCATACCGCCGTGCATCGCGGCTCGTTCGCGGTGATCCCGAACGCGGCGCGACGCTGATGTTGAAGCGAGCGCGTGCCCGCGAGCGCTCAGGCGCGTTCTCGGCGGCGTTGCGTGAGCTGACGATGGGAATGTCAATGCTCGCCGGCCGATCGTCCGACGAAGCGATGCGGTGCCGCGCGCGCCTTGCAGCCTTCGGCGCGATGGTGCGATGGGGCCAGGAGCAGAGCAGCGCGGCACTTCGCAGTGCCGAGGTCGCGATCGCCGAAGCTCGGCGCGTCTCGGAGCAGGCCGCACTTGCGCAGGCACTCATGGTCGCCGACCTCGCCGAGCTCGCGCTCCGCGGCAGCGCGGCCGGAAGCCGCCTTCGCGAAGCGCTCGCCGTGTTCGAGACGCTGGGTGATCTGCCGTCGGAGGGCCAGGCTCGCGGCAATCTGGGCTTTCTCGCCGCGCACGCGGGCCGCTGGGACGAGGCGGTCGAATGGTTCACGTCGAGCCGGGCGGTCTTCGCCCGCAGCGGCGACGAGGTCGGTTCCGCCCTCGCCGACCTCAACTTGGGCGAGGTCCTGGTGAAGCAGCACCGGCCCGACGAAGCGGCCGCGGTGCTCGAGGACGCGGCCCAGGTGTTGCGATCGGTCGGATTCGCCGACGGTGCCGCGTACGCGGAGCTCCTGCTCGCGCAGGCGTGGACCGACTTCGGCCGTTTCGACGATGTCGCGGCGGTCTGCGCACGGGTCGGCGTGGAGTTCACCGAACTTGGCCAGCGGGCGAGCGCGCTCGAAGCGGCGCTCGTGCACGCCGACTGCGAAGTCAGGCGCGGTCGCCCGCGGGAGGCGCTGGAGCTCGTCGCCCGAGCGGAACGAACGGCGGGTGCCGAGCGCGACCAGTTCGCGCCGCGCGCAGCACTCGTGCGCGCGGCGGCTCAGGCCGCGCTGGGTGAGCTGGACGCGTGTGACGAGACCATCGAGCGGGGACTCCTCGCCGCCCGATCGCGTGGTGCTCCCTACGAGGAGGCATTGCTCGTCGTGCTCGACGACGACCTCCGTGCCGCGACCGGCCGCCCGCGCGACGAACGTGCCCGGCGGTCGGCGGACTCCGTGTTGGCCGGCCTCGGCGTGCGTCGCTGAGCGGGAGTCCGCGGTCCCGGATCTACCGGAACGACCTCCAGTCGCCGATCAGGTAGATCTTCTGCGCGAGCTGGATCGCACCGTCGTCGACCAGGGACGTGGTCTGGTGGAAGTAGCACGCGTACTGCCGGTCCGGCAGCGACGAGACGAGGTCCGGGACGACCGAGTCGTTGCCGGGGTCGCTGTCGAGCAGCTCGGCGATCCCCATGAAGGTGCCCTGCTCGTAGACCGGCGTCCCGACGCACAGCTCGAGGTCGAACGGCTCGCCGTCGACGAACTCGAACTGCGTCGCCGGCGGCGGGTTCTGCGCACCCTCCAGCGTCCAGACGATGTCGACGGTGAACGCGGCCGACGTCTGACCCGTGAGGTCCTTGAGGAACTCGACCTCGGGCGTCGTACCGTCGACGCGTGTGGTGAGGTTGACCGGGATCAGCTCGCAGTCCTCGTCCGGGTCGAGGTTGTCCTTGCGGACGATCCCGGCCGACGGTGTGCCGGTGCCGCCCTCGGAGAGGTCGAAGTCACCGCTGTTCGGCTGCGACTCGCAGTCGAGGAAACCGTCGATGTCGGTCAGTTCGACGACTGACGGCTGCGACACCCCACCCGACGCGCCACCCGAGAGGCCGAACTCGCCGACGGGCGCAACGAGCACCAGCTCGTCGGCCAGCACCGCCCCGCTGAAGCGGCAGTTGTCCCGGTCGGCCGCGTTCGGATTGGACGATGCACCCGGGCTGCAGTTGAACACGGGCGAGCCGGGGGTGGTCGAGCCCTGGCCCGCGACGATGCTCGTCCCGGACCGGAGCTCGTAGGTAGCGGTCGTGACGCCGTCGAGCTTCGCGGTCAGGACGATCTTGACGTTCTTGCGCGTCTCGATGTCGAGCGCGAACGAACTCATCTCGAGGTTGGCCACGGCAGTGCCGAGTTTGAGCGTGAGCGAGTTCGGCGCCTCGACGAGCCCGCAGTCGGTGCCGGCGCCCTTGGTCTTGTCGCCGATCGTGCCTGTGTTGAGGCCCGGCACGCCTTTGCCGGTGGTGAGCGTGAGCAAGGAGCCGTTCGTCGAGATCGAACAATTCGACGCGACCGTCAACGTCTGCGTCGAGACGACGGCATCGCTGGCGTCGCGCCGCACGACGTTGTTGACGGTGCCGGTCGTGAGCGTGAGCGAGCCCGCGTCGATGAGCTCGAACGGTGGTGTCGTGATCTGGCCACCGGCCACCCCGCCTCCCCCGCCGATCGACAGCAGCGGGAACGCAAGTGCTCCGACGACCGCCAGGAGGGTCACGCGCCGGCCGCGCGCGCCGACGCGTGAATTCGAGGTGTGTGCCGCCGCCGTCATGTTCCGCCTCCCGGGATGCCTGGGTGAGGGCATCCATCCCCGGCCGGAACCGTACTGCCCCGCACCCTCGGGGAGCGAGAGCAGAGCACGCCGCGGTTCTGCGGCAGTCAGTCGAGCGGGCGCGCGTCGGCTGCCTGGAGCCGGCGCGCGACACCACGCAGCAATGCGCGGCTGAAACCCGGAACGTCGTCGAGCATCTTCACGAACGCCGGGCGCGTCAGGACCAACAGTTCCATTTCGGTCTCTGCGGTCACGGTCGCGTTGCGGGGACCGCCGTCGAGCAGGGCGAGCTCGCCGAACGCGTCGCCGGGGCCGATTGCGCCGACCTTGCGCCCATTGCGCACGAC
>Ga0073934_10004766_pt1 | contig 21953 bp, 22 predicted proteins | sample LarsenN4metaG_FD_76834 | JGI IMG/M metagenome (GOLD analysis project Ga0073934, IMG submission 76834) | Hot spring sediment bacterial and archeal communities from British Columbia, Canada, to study Microbial Dark Matter (Phase II) - Larsen... ...
CGTTCTCCCAGAGAAAGAGCGCCAGCTTATATTGCTCATACTCCACCTTCCGCTGCGCGGCAATGGCAGCTTCCCGACGCCGCTGAACTTCTTCTCGGGCTTCGACCACGTCGATCGGAGCGACCGCTCCGGCTTTGGCTCTGCCCTCAACCATGCGATAGCGCTCTTCCGCGACGGCCAGTGCACGCTTCACCACATCGGCTTGTTTGACGGCGACCTGCCAATCCCAGTACTGCACGGCCCCGGCCAGGTAGAGATCTTGCCGCTTCTGCGCCACCTTGATCTCCGCTTGCGGCCCGGCGAGCTCTGCCTGTTGAAATTGGGCAAACTCTTCGTTGACCATGAATCCCCGCAGCAGATTAAGCCTTCCGCCGACAATGCCCATTTGCTGCGGATAGAACAGTTGAAAGTCTTGAGGGATCGCCACCCCGGGACTTATTATGGGACGTACTGGGCTTACAGTGTTGGGATCTCCACTGAGCGTAGCATAATCCCCAAAGACGTTACGGATCCCGCCGAAGATCTCCCACCCCCAGGGGTGCCCGACCTTGAGAAAGGTATCGTTATAGCCAGAACTTAAGTGATTCGGCGCGCCAGTGACGTTCGTCAGATTGTACGTTTGATACCGGTCATACTCGATCTCACTCCGAACCTTCGGCTCCCACGCACCCAACGCTTTCAGGACTTTCGCCCGAGCCTGCGCCCGCTCCAGTCCGGTTGCCCGAAGCAGCGGATGGGTCAACTCAATCCTGGCCAGCACCTCTTCAATGGTCAAGGGAGCGGTGCGAGTCGACTGAGCCTGCACGACACTCGAGTCGATCACCGCTTCCGCCAGTGCGGTCGCCGGCGACATCATCAAGGAGAACAGCAAGAGAAGGATCAAGGAAGAATGCTCCTTTGTTGCCGAATTAATCGCGTCCCGGTCGTTTGAAGCCGTTCATGCCCGCCGCCGTCAGCGGGTTCCCGTACTTGGCTAACTCGCTCTCTGGCCACGGCTTCGCCAACGCGCCCCTCGCCCACAGCATCCCTCCACGCGACACGGCGTAGTCGGCTTGCGCCCGATACAGCTGGTACGCCTGTTCCACCACGTTGCGCTCACGGATGTTCACAAAGAGGACGCTGCTCGCGCCCATATTGAACCGGGTCCGTTCGCCCTCTTCCAGAGTCTTCGCCAACCGCAGCGCTTCCGTTGCCGCCTTCACCCGGTCTCGGGCCCGCACTTGGGCCGAGAGCCAGTTGTCCACGTCGATGCTGACTTGTTGCTCGGTGTACAGCTGTTTCAACGCCAATTGTTGCTGGTCCGCTTCCGCGAACAGGACCTTCCCGCGCCCTTCCCGCTGGAGCAGCGGCATGGCAAACCACGATTCCATCCGGTACCCGACTCCCACCGTCCAGTCCGCGCCGGCCTCCATTTGCCCCCCTCTAAAATCAAACTTTGGGAGCAGGTGGTTCTTGGCGAGCTTGATGTCGATATTGTTCATCTTGGCTTCGATGTAGAGCTCCCGCACTTCTGGCCGCGTTTCTTTCGCCTCCACTTTATAGGCCGCGACTTCGTCCTTGGTCGGGAGCGGCGTTTCGCCCTGGAATTCCGGCGCCCATTCCGGTCGCGGGGTCACCGGCTCGCCGCCCTCCCAGAGAAAGAGGGACAGTTTGTACTGCTCATACTCCACCTTCCGCTGAGCGGCGATGGCGGCTTCTCGACGATTCTGAACCTCTTTGTTGGCCTCAATGACATCGAGCGGCGAGGCCAGCCCACGCTTGGCCTGCCCTTCAATCTGCGTGAACCGCTCTTCAGCCACGGCTAGGGTTCGTTTTTGCACTTCTGCCTGCTTCACCGCCACCTGCCAATCCCAATATTGGACGGCGCCGGCAAGATACAGGTCCTGTCGTTTTTGGGCGACGTGGATCTCCGCTTGCGGCCCCGTGAGTTCGGCCTTCTGGAAGTCGGCGTACTCCTCGTTCATCATGAAGCCGCGCAACAGATGGGCCTCCCCACCGACGAGTATTTGCTGGTTATGATAGAAGAGCAGTCCATCATTCGCGAGGAGCACATGGGCGCTTTGCGAGAAGCGATCTCCAAACCCGTTGCGAATCCCGCCATTGACCGTGAAGCCCCAGGGATGCCCCATCTGGATCGTGCTGTCGTTAAACCCCCCCGTCGTCTCATTAACGATGGCCAAAAAATTCCAAGACTGATACCGATCGGCCTCTGTCCTGTTCTTGAACGTCGGTTCCCAGGCCCCGAGCGCCTTCAGGATCTTCGCCCGGGCCTCCATCCGTTCCACTCCGGTCGCCCGAAGCAGCGGATGCGTCAACTCAATACGGGCGAGCACTTCACTGATGGTCATGGGCTCGGTGCGGGCGGACTGCGCCTTCAGCGCACTTGAATCGTGCACCGGTCCCGCCAGTGTCGCCACGGGAAGCAAGATCAGAATCACGAGTAATAGAGCGGCCATCGACGGATGCTCCTTGTGCCGGATTAATCGCGGCCCGGTCGTTTGAAGCCGTTCATGCCCGCCGCCGTCAGCGGGTTCCCGTACTTGGCTAACTCGCTTTCGGCCCATGGCTTCGCCAATGCTCCCCTCGCCCACAGCATCCCTCCACGCGATACGGCGTAGTCGGCTTGCGCCCGATACAGCTGGTACGCCTGTTCCACCACGTTGCGCTCGCGGAGGTTCACGAATAACACGGTGGTGGCCCCCATGTTAAACCTCGTGCGCTCACCTTCTTCCAGCGTCTTCGCCAACCGCAGGGCTTCCGTCGCCGCCGTCACCCGGTCTCTGGCGCGCACTTGAGCCGAGAGCCAGTTATCCACGTCGAAGCTGACTTGTTGCTCGGTGTACAGCTGTTTCAACGCCAATTGTTGCTGGGCCACTTCCGCGGCCATGACCTTCCCACGCGCTTCCCGCTGGAACACCGGCATCTCAGCGTGCAGGCCGACCCGATACCCGAGTCCCACGACCCAGTCCGCGACGCCCTTGGTCGGCCCCCCCTCAAGATCCAACGACGGGAGCAGTTTGTTCTTGGCGAGCTTGATGTCGATATTGTTTATCTTGGCTTCGATGTAGATATCCCGCACTTCCGGTCGCGTTTCTTTCGCCTCCACTTTATAGGCTGCAACCTCGTCGTTGGTCGGGAGCGGCGTTTCGCCCTGGAATTCCGGCGCCCATTCCGGTCGCGGGGTCACCGGCTCGCCGTTCTCCCAGAGAAAGAGGGACAGCTTGTACTGCTCATACTCCACCTTCCGCTGGGCGGCGATGGCGGCCTCTCGCCGCTTCTGAACCTCTTGGTTCGCCTCGACGACATCGAGCGGTGCGACCTTCCCCCCCTTGGCCAACCCTTCGACCTGGACCAAGCGCTCTTCGGCAACGGCCAAGGCGCGCTTCACCACATCGGCTTGCTTGACGGCAACCTGCCAATCCCAGTACTGCACGGCGCCCGCGAGGTAGAGATCTTGTCGCTTCTGCGCCACCTTGATCTCCGCTTGCGGCCCCGCGAGTTCGGCCTGTTGAAATTGGGCGTTCTCCTCGTTAACCATGAGACCTCGCAGTAGATGGACCGACCCGCCGTAGTAAAAATGCTGCTGAGGATAGGCGGCCAGTACATCAGGGGGAAAACCAATCCTAAAGCTGCCGCGATCCCCGAAGCCGCTGCGGAGCCCCCCTTCGACCGTGAAGCCCCAAGGATGCCCGACCTGGATCGTGCTGTCGGCATATCCCGTCGTATGTTGACTCGGAATGTCGAAAGCCGTCGTGAGATTCCACGTTTGATAACGTTCGGTCTGTGTATAGTTCTTGATCTGCGGTTCCCAGGCCCCGAGCGCCTTCAGGATCTTGGCCCGGGCCTTCGCTCGCTCGGCTCCCATCGCCTGAAGCAGCGGATGTGTCAACTCGATGCGAGCCAGCACTTCTCCGATGGTCAACGGAGTGGCGCGCGTCGACTGGGCCTGCAATGCGCTGGAATCATGAATCGGTTCCGCCAGTGCGGTCATTGGCAGGAGAGTCACCATAGCCAATACCAGAGCGATCATGAGGGATGCTCCTTTCACATCGGGTGGCGGACGGCGCCCACACTAGCAATCTCCTGCTTATTTTTCAAAATAGATAAAACGGATTGGAGTTATCGGCTAATCCGATGTATAGTGTCTTCCCTAATTCGAGGCCTAGGGCCATATGGATTGGCTGAACTATCATCATCTGCTGTATTTCTGGTCCGTCGCCAAACACGGGACCGTGACGAAAGCCTGCGAAGAACTCCGTCTGGCGCAACCCACGATCAGTGGACAGATCCACCTCTTGGAAAATACGTTGGGAGAAAAGTTATTCATACGAACCGGCCGCCGCCTGGCGCTGACGGAGATGGGCCAGCTCGTGTTCAAGTACGCCGAAGACATCTTCTCGACCGGACAAGAGCTGATGAACACGGTCAAAGGGCATGCGAATGGACATCCTGTCCGACTGGTCATCGGCATTGCGGACGCAGTGCCGAAACCGCTGGCGACTCAGCTCCTCAAATCGGCCCTGAAGCTGTATCGGCCGACGCGGTTGATCTGCAACGAAGATAAATTGCACCAACTCCTGACCGATCTGACCACCCATCGGTCGGATCTGGTGATCGCCGACACACCGGCCCCGCCGAGCATCAAGGAGCACACGTACAACCATCCCTTGGGCGAATCGGGAGTCACGCTGTTTGCCACGGCGAAGCTGGCCTCGCAGTATCGACGAGGATTTCCTCAATCACTCAGCGGCGCACCGTTGCTCCTCCCCACCTCTAATGCCGTGCTTCGGCGGCTGGTGGACCAATGGCTGGTCAACAATGGGATGCAGCCCAATATCGTCGGCGAGTTCGACGACAGCGCGACCTTAAAAGCGTTCGGACAGGACGGCCATGGGATCTTCCCTGGCGCATCGGTGATCGAGAAGGAAATCTGTCGCCAATATCGAGTGCAGGTGGTCGGCCAAATGGAAGGGCTCAAGCAGCACTTCTACGCGATCACCGTCGAACGGCGGCTGAAGCACCCCGCCGTCCTTGCCCTCGTCCGCACGGCCCGTCGCGAACTGCTCAGCTAACAGGCTGTTGAAAAAGTCCACCGGCGGCGTTCTCGCATCGCTCAAGGCTTCAACGTACCAACCGCGTACGCCTCAGCCTCTCGCTCGCTGCGGCCTTGCCGGACGACCTTTTTGAACAGCCTGCGGGCTCCAGCTCAGGCCTGAAGGCGTCCGACGGCTTTGAGCAATTGCTCTCGCTCATGATTCGTGAGCTCTCTCCACTGTCCAACGTCTACCCCCTCGAGAGTGATGTGCATGATTCTCGTGCGCTGAAGTTTGGTCACCCGATAGCCAAGCGCTTGACACATGCGCCTGATCTGCCGGTTGCGTCCCTCCGTCAGTATGATGCGAAACTGATCGCGCCCGACACGGGCAGTCCGACAGGGTTTCGTCTTGCGTCCCAGAATCACCAGGCCACGCGCCATCTGGTCCAAAAAAGATTGGTCGAACGGCCGATCGACCTGCACGAGATACTCCCGTTCATGCCCGAATTCGGCACGGAGAATCTCGTTCACGATATTGCCGTCGTTCGTAAGGAGAATCAGGCCGGATGAATCCTTGTCGAGCCGGCCAATGGGGAAAATCCGCTCAGGGTGGCCGATCTCCGCAATGATGTTTCGAGGGATATGTGACTCGCTCGTTGTCGTGACTCCGACCGGCTTATGGTACTTGATATAGAGAGTCGCCTTGCCCCAGGCAATCACACGACCCTCGCGGGCAATGACGTCCGTCGATTCGACTCGGTCACCAAGTTTGGCCACCCGACCGTTGATCGTGATGACGCCCGACTCGATTAAACGGTCGGCCTCGCGCCTGGAACAGATCCCCTGCTCCGTGAAGAATTTATTGATGCGGATGGTCTGAGCCACAGGAAATTGGTTTTATCGCCGGATACTCAAACAGGTGCCTCTTCTCACCCGCCCAACCCCGGCGCGTCGAGACGCGCCCTTCACCAGATCGGCCGCAGCGAGGCGCACGGCGCGACGAATAAGGAGCGCCATGTCTGTGCGCGCCGGCGAGACGGTGAGCCGGCAGTGTCCCAGGCGCGAGTCGTACTTTTCGCTGCACGTCGAGCGTCTGAGCGAGGCGAGAAGGATGCGGGCGGCCTGTTTCAGTATCCGGCTTAATGCACGCGGCGGCCGGCCCTGATGCGACCCAGTATACGATAGATCAAACGTGCAATGGAAAATTGGGGCGCCACAAACCCTTCGATAGGAGCGATTTCGCTGACATCCATGCCGACGATACCGGGCCCGTTGGCCAAGGCCGTGATGAGATTCAGCGTATCGTACCACCCGAGCCCGCCCGGTTCGGGAGTGCCCAAGGCTGGAACGATTGACGCATCCAACCCATCACAGTCGAACGTCAAATACACGGGTGTTCGGCAGGCCGCCACCACGTCGGGAATCCATTTCGTCGCTCTGCCCTCGTACGGGCCGGATGGATCGAGAATGGTCGCCGCAAAGAACGTCTTGATCCGGTCCGTCGCATCGATACGAGCGACCTCTTCGGGACTGATCGATCGAATGCCCACCTGCACAAGCGTCAAACCGTCCTCCACCACCCGCGCCATGACACTGGCATGGCTGAACGGATTGCCCTGATAGGCGCCGCGCAGGTCTCCGTGTGCATCGATCTGCAGGACCGTCATCTGCGGGTATCGTTTCGCATGAGCCCGAATCGCTCCCAATGCACCGGTGTGTTCACCCGTCAGCGTGAGAAGAAACCGTCCGGTTCCGACGTGCGGTGAGACGAACGCTTCGATCGCGTCGACCGCCGCGCGGTCGACATGCCCTTTGAGATCCAAGGGTGAAGCGGTCGCGATTCCGCCCCACTCTCGAAACGGTTCACACCCGAGCTGCTCGTCGTAAAATTCGACCTGGCAAGATGCTTTCAGAATGGCGGAGGGGCCCTGGTCTGACCCGCGAACATAACTGGAGGTATGCTCGTAGGGAGCCGGTAGCACGTAGACACCCGCGTGGTCCGGATGGCACCAGGGTTCTTCGATTCCCAGGAAATTATGGTCGGGCCCCTCCCAACCGGCGGGAAGCGTCATGAGCGTTCTTCCTTTGCCGAGATCGATAGTTGGGGCTTACCACATGCAGTCAAGAACGACAGACCCCTACCTGCGGGACCGGCTGGGCACATTCTCCGGTGGAATGAAGACCGCCAGTGCGATGACCGTGATCCACTTGCCCTTCTTGCCGACGGCCGACTGAGTGATATTCAAGGTTCTCACAATTTTTCCGCCCATCTTGAAGACCTGTTCGCGCTCTTTCCACGCGACGTTCGGATCGAACTCAACCCCGAGAGTGGTCGCCAGCATCTGAGCCGCCAGATCCTCGGTATACTCTCCGGTTTCTTCGTCCGTCTCACCGTGTGCATGGTGCTCAGAGAGATAACCATAGGTCCCTCGATCCGTAGGCTTCGCAAGTCCCACCGAAGCCGAGATCAGCCTGTTCCGCTCGTTGGTCTCCGAACGGGCCATGACGCAAAATGTAATTTCTCCAGGCTTCAACAATTTCTCTCCGCGCTTCCGGGGGATGATCTTACAGTTAGGTGGAAGGATGGAGGACACGCTGACGAGGTTGCAGTAGGCCACCCCGGCGCTGCGCAATGCTTCTTCGAAGGAGGCCAACTTTTCTTTGTGGACCCCCACTCCTCTCGTTAAGAACATATGCGTAGGAACCATCATCTCCCCTTTCGTCTGATAGTCGACCTGTCTGGTTGTTCGGAGGTTGTTTGGTGACGTGTTCTTACGAGGCCAGCCAGACAAACAAACCGGACCAGATCACCGGCAGTATCGGGCGCTGTTGTAGCAAGATTGGACTGGCTTCGCAATATCTTCTAGACACTTTTTTCAGTCGGGCTGGAAGGGTCCTTCAGATTCATGATGAGCATGCGCGGCTCGGTCATATCTTCGATCGCGGCACGAACGCCTTCGCGTCCCAACCCGGAATCTTTCACGCCGCCGTACGGCATATGGTCGGCCCGGAACGTAGGAATCTCATTGGCCAACACGGCTCCGACTTCTACATGGCGAAAGGCGTAAAAGATCTTGTTGATGTCCTGCGTGAAGATGCCGGCCTGCAATCCGTAGTCCGATTGATTGAGCAGCGCCACAGCTTCGCTGAGCTGACGGTACGGCGTGACGGTGACAACCGGTCCAAACACCTCCTTGCATGAGACTTTCATCTCCGGCTTCACATTCGACAGCACCGTGGCCTCGACAAGGGATCCCATCCGCTTCCCACCCAACAGCACACGCGCTCCGTCCGTAATGGCTTCGCCAATCCAGCTCTCCACCCGTTGAGCGGCTGCCTGATCGATGAGGGGACCGATGCTCGTCGTTTCGTCGGCAGGATCTCCCACCTTCAACCGAGCGACGTGCATGAGTAACTTGGTCGTAAACACATCGGCGACCGAATGGTGAACGAAGACTCGTTGCACCGAAATACAGGTCTGACCCGCATAGCCAAATCCGCCCGCCGCGCAACGCTGGGCCGCAAGCTCAAGATCGGCATCGGGCTCGATGACGACGCCGGCGTTGCCCCCGAGTTCGAGCGTGACTTTTTTCTTTCCGCACTTTGCCTTCAACATCCATCCCACCGAGGCGCTGCCGGTGAAACTCAGCAACTTGAATCGAGGATCGACGACCATCCGCTCGGCGAGGCTGTTATCGCACGGCACCACGTTGAGCCCGCCGGGAGGAACTCCGGCCTCCATGACCACCTCTCCAAGGAGGAGAGCCGTCAACGGCGTCTGCGGAGCCGGCTTGATGAGAATCGGATTGCCGGACGCGAGTGCGGGTGCCACTTTGTGCACGACCAGATTCAGCGGAAAGTTGAAGGGGGTGATGCCCAGAATCGGACCGATGGGGAAGCGTCGAAGCAGGCCAAGATGGGTATCGAAGCCGGGTGTCCAATCCAGCGGGACCACCTCCCCCGGAATCCGCCGTGCTTCTTCGGCAGCCACCGTAAAGGTTTGAATGGCCCGACTGACCTCCCGTTTCGCGTCGGTGATCGGCTTGCCCGCCTCTGCCGTGATGGCCCGGGCAAATTCATCTCGGCGCCGATAGAGTAGGGCGGCAACCTGTTGGAGGATATTGTATCTGGCATGCGACGGAAGCTGCTCCATTGTCGCAGCGGCACGGCACGTGGACGCGATGGCCTCCTCGACATCGGATTCTGTCGCTTGGGTGACCTGAGCGACGAGTTTTCCGGTGAACGGATCAACGACAGGAGCCGAGAGCTCGCCTGACTTCCATTGGCCATGAACGAGGAACGGACGGAATTCCTGCACTGGAAGACTCGCTGGAGTGTGTGATGAGGTTGGTATTAGTCCGCCGCTTCGACCGGCGCAGCGGCTTCAGCGGGGGGTTGAGCGACCGCCGCGGCTTCTTGTGCAGCGACGGCCTTGGCGATCAGTTCTTCCGTGCCCCAATCGCGGATCGCCTCCAATGTAAATCCCTCGTAGGTCGACACCCCGTGACAAGACGGACAGTCCGGCATCGGAACCTTTCTGTAGAAAACTTCTGTGAGACACGACATGCAAACCCAAAAATCGTCATCGCGATGGGAGACAGGCCAGAACGATTGCATCGAAGCCATATGGACACCCTTACCTTTATTGACGAAGAGGACTATCGCACCTCGGGGCCGATGTCAACCCTACACGCACAGACTGACCCCATCTCCCACGACACATCGCGGCTACTTTTTGTCGCTCACCAGCAGTCGATCGATTTCTTCGGCGAACATTTCGAATGGAAAAGCGCCGGGGATCGCAATGGCCGGTTCTTTTTCCGTCGGCTCACTGGTCGTTCGAACAAGGATGAACCCCGGGGTTCCATGAAACCCCCACTGGTTGGCTTCCTGGCGATCTTCGAAAATCGCTTTCGTATACCGTCCGTCGTTCATACACCGTTCAAACGCGGGCTGGTCCAAGCCCAGCGCGACCGCATGCCGGAGATAGACCTGCTTGTCCAACCGACCTCCCGCGGCAAACAACCGGTCATGCATCGCCCAATACTTGCCTTGAGCACCCGCACATCGTGCCGCCGACGCAGCATCAAATCCAGGGCCCTGGTCGGCTCGCGGATAATCTTTGTAAAGAAACCGGACCTTTCCGGTATCGACGTAACGCGCCTGAATCCGCGGCCACGTATCCTTGAAAAACTTCAGGCAATAGCCACATGTAAAATCAGAATATTCAATGAGCGTGATCGGCGCGTTCGCAAGCCCTCTCATCCGGGCATCGGCTTCAAGCGTCTCTCCGGCCGAGACGGAAGAGCCCCACGCCAGTCCACCGACGAGAGACAGCTGAACCAGAACTTGTCCGACAGTTTTCATCATGGCCGACGCACAGCACCGGATTTTTTTCTCTCCAGAAGCCCCATCATCAGCAACGGCCATACGACGGTGGCATCGCTCAAGACTTCGGCAAACCGCCCTCCATCCTTTGGCGTCACAAATTTCCCCCAGGAGAGCCCTTCCTGATAGGTACAACCGCTGAGTCCTCCCCAGTAGTCCGGTTCCGGACAAATTCTCACGCCATAGTGGAAGCGGGGCGGCTTCACGTTCAGGCCCAACCGAAGATTCCCGATTTCAATGTACGGACCGACCTGTTGCGCCCAGTTACGCGGGACCCCTCCTCCGATCGTGAAAATGCCGAGTCGTTTCGCGGAAAGGACATGGTCTGCGTAGCTGTTGAGATCGAGGTACGGATTGAATGAAGGACACGACTGATGGATCGCTCGTAAAATGTCCAGATCCTTTCCCTGCCCCACTTCAGATTTGGCTCGATCGACCTCCCGAGCCATGGCCCAGGTCCCCATGTCGAGGCCCACTTCCGAATCAGTGAATGCCGGAATATAGACCGGCACCTTTTTCAAGTAGGCGCTTTTCAGAATGCCGTCGCCGTCTAATTCCTCCGCCAACGTCTTTCCCAGCTCCCTCGTGAGAATTTCCGACGAAAGCGGCCGATCATGATTGAGGCGCTTCAACGTTTGCGCGACGACGTGCTCCACATAATTCAAATTCGCTTCCATCTCGAGTGTATCGTAGACCCGGTTGTACCCTTTTCGAAAGAGCTCTTCGTCGCTCATCGAAGGATCGTGTCGATAATGGGTCTTGCCGACCGACTCACTGAGACCATGCGCCATCAACGCCCCGGTGGAGACGATGCATTGCACCATTCCTTCATCGATCATTTTCGTGATGATCTTGCCCATCTTGGCGATCGTCATCGCCCCGGACAGCGTCATGACGACTCGGCAGTCGGGATCCTCGATCATCGCCCAGAGCACATCGAACGCATTGCCGAGATGTCGTCCCCCGAAAGCAGTCTTACTCATTGCCTCCAGCAGCTCGCTGAACGAAGTAATCTTGTCGGGATCAAGCGGTTCGAGCGCTTGTAATCCGTCTTTTGCACCGTCATGAAATTCACGTGCGTACATAACGATCCTCTCGAGAAATTCAAGAACGCTTTCGTTATACACAACCAAGAATAGAGGCGTCAATGAAGGGCGGCTTCGAAATTGTCCATCACCGCTTCCAAACCTAAGAGGAGAAACCGTCTTCGTTTGATGTGGCGGGTGACCATAATACTGCTGATACCGCTCAGAACTTTCACTCTAGTCTTTCGAACGGGCGCAACCTATAATCCGGGCTGTCGGTCTGGTAGGCGCCGACAAGACCGCGGATTTCGGCATCGTTATGCGCGACGTGGAACTGCACCGCAGAACCGATGCGACACAACCACCGCCCCAACCAGTCTCAAGCCGGTAAGAAGTGCCGAGGTATCGCGGCGGTGACGATTCCCTCACCGGCCTCTTTCTTCGACGATATGAGCGCACGCACTGTTCGCATCGCCGCGCTGCTGCACGCGTGGATGGCGGAGACTTTGGCCACACTTCGCACGACCACCGCCGTTTCAACGCCGGAATGGTGCAGCATTCGTGTCCGATGCAATCCGTCAGCAGCCTGAATTAGGAGCGAACCGGAAGGTAGGAGGATTGCTGGCGATCGTTGGTGCGCCCGTTGTGACGTCAATACCGACCGCCACCACACAACCACACGCACGCAACGCCTACGGTGCAACCTAAGGGGAGGTCGACCATGAACGTGAGCAAGCCCGCCATCTGGGTACCCGGAGACTGGAACGCCTTGTTCGGATTCGGCACCAACATCTTGCTCAACCTGCTGGTTCTCACCGGCCTGCTGCGATTCGTGCTGAAGATGCCGGACGACCTCGTCTTCGGCCGTATTCTTCCAGCCTGTGGCCTCATGCTGTTCATGAGTACCATGTACTACGCCTGGCTGGCGTATCAATTGGCCAGGACAGCCGGGCGCAACGACGTCACCGCGCTACCTTCGGGCACCAGCGTGCCACACATGTTCGTGGTGGTGTTCGTGATCATGCTGCCGATTGCGTTGCAAACCGGGGATCCGATCAAGGGATGGGAAGCCGGCCTGACCTGGGTGTTCGTTCAGAGTTTCGTCCTCATGATCGGCGGCTTCATCGCACCCTGGATACGCAAAGTCACACCGCGTGCAGCACTGCTCGGCACGCTGGCCGGTGTCTCCATTGCGTTTATTTCCATGCGCCCAGCCCTGGAAATGTTCATGACGCCGCTGATCGGGCTCATCTGCTTCGCGATCATCATGGTCAGCTGGCTGGGCGGAGTGCGTTACTTCAAAGGCATTCCTGCGGGCCTGGTGGCGATTGCCTTCGGCACGCTGATCGCCTGGGGCTCAACTGCGTTGGGCCTGAGCTATGGCGGTATGAGCCTAGATAAGATGATCGGGTCGTTCTCGAATTTTGGTTTCTCGGTTCCAATACCCGCACTCGGCCACGTGTTCGCCGGTTTTGAATACCTGGGCATCATCTTGGTCACCGCCATCCCGTTCGGCATCTACGATCTGGTGGAAGCCGTCGACAATGTCGAAAGTGCCGCCGCGGCCGGCGACAGTTTTCCTACCACGCGCGTGCTCACGGCCGACGGCATCATCAGCCTGATCGGCTGCCTGATGGGCAATCCCTTCATCCTCGCCGTCTACATCGGTCAGCCCGGCTGGAAAGCGATCGGTGGTCGCATCGGCTATTCCGCTGCAACCGGCATACTGGTGATCCTACTGGCCTGGTTCGGCATTATTTCGGTCATGATGGCGCTGATCCCAGTGGTAGCCATCGCACCGATCCTCCTCTACATCGGCATGCTGATCGGCTCGCAAGCGTTCCTGGAAACGCCGCGCAGCCATGCTCCGGCCATCATCCTCGGGCTGGTCCCGCATGTCGCGGCGTGGGGCAAACTGCAGATCGAAGGTGCGCTGGGTGCCGCCGGTACCAATGTCGCAACCGTCGGACTCGACAAACTCGGTCAGGTCGGCGTTCTTTACCACGGACTCCAAGTAGTCGGTGGTGGCGCGATCCTTGGGGGACTGGTGCTGACTTCGATTGCTGTATTCGTGATCGATCGATCATTTCACAAGGCAGGGGTGTTTGCCCTCGTCGGTGCCGCGTTCACCTTCTTCGGATTCATGCATGGCGAAGCGATCGGTTTTTCTCAATCGCCGGTCGTTGCCCTCGCCTATATGGGTGTCGCAGGCGTCATGTTCGGATGCGCAAAGTACGCGACCGCCGCACCACAGGCCGTCGAAGCCCACCCGCACAACGCGGTTAGTCAGGCCGCCGGCTGAGAAGGTTCCATCAAGAGGCACACGGCACGAGCAAGCTTGGTGTGGAATATGAAACCAGTGGGTTGAAGACTCTATCCGACGCCGGCAATTACGATACTTCCCTAAAGAGCAACCGGCCCACACGAAGTGCTGCATCGAAGAAAGAAACACTGGAGGATTTTATCCGGCGGCGACATGAGGGCGAGCTTCGCTTGATGAGCCGCCGGTACGAGCAAGCTGGGTTTGGTCCACAACGGGATTCGAACCCGTGTTTAAATGTGACTGCAACTTCGCCCTTTATTGTTGCGAGCTTCGACTATTTTCCTCAATTCAGAAAGAGGAGTGACTAAAACACGTATTAAGATCTTCGCCGCGTATGCCCTTGATAATTTCGTTGATTCCGCTGTAAGAGCATTACGGCAACCTTTCTGCCTGGTCACATTGAGTTCGTGGAATGACAAAGGCACAGATCCTGTCCGACACTAGGCGCCTCGGAAAAACAGCGTGGAGGACACGTCAGCCTCGATGCATTTCTGGCCACAACCGGTATGAAGGAACACCAAATTCTTGGTAAGTATTGGTCAACGTGGAATGAGGCTGTCGCCGAGGCCGGTCTTTCTACCTTGCGCTTTTTCGTCCGAAAACAGAAGAGAGTCTATTCTGCCAGCCTTCGCCTCACTTGTTGAGCGGCTCAAGAAGTGGCCTACGCAAAATGACCTGCTCCTTGAACGAGGCCGTGATAGCTCTTTTCCGAGCCTGAAGGTTGTCCAACGTCTGACCAAGACTCCATCGTTTACTTCAAAGCTCCTCGCATACTGTTCGGATGATGAGAAGCTATCCACGGCGGCGCGAATCGCAACCGAGCGGATAGAAGCCCAAGAAGCTGAACCATCGCTTCTAGGACGTGCGTCCATTAACGACTATGTGTACATATTGCGGTCCGGACGTCGATACAAAATCGGCCACACTACATCTCCTTCTCACCGTCACCGTGAAGTACGGCTTGATCTGCCTGACCCGATAATACTGGTTCATGCAATTCCAACGGATGACCCCATAGGAATTGAGTCCTACTGGCACCTGCGGTTCAGTTCAAAGCGTGTTCGAGACACTGAGTTTTACACTTGATGCATCTGATGTCATAGCTTTCAAACGCCGCAAGTATCAATAAAGGCAAGAGCTACCTTTCTTGTTCCAATAATTAAAGCTATGCTCTGGGTCACCTTGCGCCGAGATGGTGATATCCCCTAGATTCAGGCACCGGCGGTACAGCGAATGCTGGACCAATTTCACGAAGATATCTTGTTCTTAGCCTTCGCGGTCATCAATGGAGAGCAAACTGCGCTTCATTAGGAGTACCTCGATGCCTTCTACCAAGAAGAGTTCGACGCACCCACAGCGGTTGAATCTTCGCAAGACCGACCAATGGTGAGACGTAAGAAGATTCGGGCATATGTTGCGCGGGTAGACCTGGCGGGCAACGACCCAAGTACTGGCGTGACTCTCTCCCATACGATCCATAGGCGGTTATTCAGGCTTTGTTCACGGCGCTTCTCCGCACATCATGGACATGGTTGAAGGGAACCCGCCACGGTTTCTCATCCACGGCATGCGTGGAACTTCACGGCAAGAAGAACACCGTCACGACCTGTACAATCCGTTCTTCCGCGCCGTCATCTCCTTCGCAGTTGTGGCCAAGGCATTTGGTGACGATGAGCTATCCCAAAGCCTGCATGCATACCATCTTGAGTTTGACAAGCTGTCAGGACGAAATAGTGCCTACCGTGGCTAGAACAAAAGACATGTCCCATCTGCCGAAAGCCGGTCAACGCAACAGAATTGTTGACGGGTGCCTAAAGGTTCATCGACCGTTTCGTCCCCACACCGCTTAGAGACGGAGCTCGGCATGCTCGAGGAATCTAAGGGGTCAATCTAAGGGGTCGGGAGTCTTTGTGAGTCTGAATAGTGGAATTTTGTGGGTTCGCTATATGACGTAAATCACCCCTGGCAGGTCCTTCAGATCTGAATCGCCCGTAACCACTTCAGCCTCCTGGTCTTTGGCAGTTGCGTAGACGATCGCATCGGCCATCGCCAGACCATGTCGCAGACTCACATCCGCAGCCAGAAATGCAATGGATTCCGTCAGGTGAACAACCTGGGTCGCGTTGAGCCGTCCCGCGAATAATAACGCCGTCTCCTCACCGCGTTCCCGTTTGATCTTCTTGTAGACCTCATACAGAACAATCGTCGGCGTGATGAGCTGATACCTAGGAGTGAGATAGGCCGAATAGCGGTCGGCCAATGGACCATCGGTGAAGAATTCGATCCATCCGCTGGAGTCCAACAGGACTTTCACAGCCGGTCTTTCTTCTCTCGAAGATCGGTCTTGGACATCCCCTTGAGCGCACCTCTCAGCGATTTCAGCGGTACCTCAGGTACCAGGGTAATGACCCCTCCCTTCTCCACCACCTGCAAGCGCTGACTGGGAGCGAGATGGAGTTTTTCCCGAACTTCCTTGGGAATTACAATTTGAAACTTGGGTGAAATGGTCGCCGTAGCCATATCAAAGCCTCCTTACCAATTCCTTATCGATCATACTATCGTCATACACCTAGATCAAGACAACTATGCGACGCTGCGAGCATTCTAGGCCGTGAGAGCGTGCGCATTTGCATCATGGCAGATGATGTGGAATGGCGCTGGGTCTTACACAGAGGAGGACCAGGCAGTCTAGCCGTGGCCACCATTACGAGGCGGACAGCACGAGCTGGCAAGATTGGGAAAGAAATCGCTGAAGGTGTCTATTCCGATGCCGTCAATTACGATACGTCGCTAATTAGGCGCCGGTTCAACCGAAGTGCTGTATGGAAGAAGAAAACACTAGATGATTTTATCCGCGGCCGTCAAATTCGATACACCGATGAAGAGGCCGCGGCACGAGCGAGCTTGGTTTGGTCCCAAGGGGGTTCGAACTCGTGTTTGCATTCGACGATGACTTCGCCGTCTATTATTTCTGGTTTCGCCAATTTTTCCAAGCTGGGACTGGTTCTTCATCTTTTAGTCCGCAACTCCACGTTGACGAGTTTTATTTCTGTGAGATCCGCGAGCCGCGGACACCAACGTGTGCCGGCACGCCATAAGGCCGAGTCCAGTTGGTCGTAGATCGTCCCTGGATGATCATAGTGAATGCCATAGGCGTGTGTGGCCGCACTTCGACAGGGGAACACGAACGACTTCGCCGAGTCGTCGGACTCCACCTCGAACCGTGTCACGGTCAGGTCAAACGTGAGCCGGATCTTGAACCAACAATGAGCATGATGGTCGTCGACCTGCATCGATTGCTGATAGCACTGCAACACATCACGGACGGTCACCATAGTCAACGACGTGTTTCCCGAGAAGACCTCGGCTCGCTTGTCGAGCACCAACGCCTTGGCCAGGGACAAGGCGTGTCCTACTTGAATCGGGTTCAGGAGGTCAAACGCCGACTCATAAATGGTGATGTTGGGATCTACCTTGAATTCGCGTAGGGAGCCCCGCTTGGCCAACTCAAGGCTCCAATAAAAGTCCACGGCCTGGGACTGGCGGAAGCGAAAGGTCACCAGGTTCATAATTCAATCCCCCGTCATCACGGGTAGATGGATTTGGAACCTTCCGAAAGGTACTCGGTCACGGTTACTCTACGCCAACTTCTGCAACATCCTCTGCTGCCGCTGGGATGGGGGCTTGAACTTCGCCAAGCCTCCAGAAAAGGAACGGGTGGTGGTCCCAACGGGATTCGAACCCGTGTTTAAGCCTTGAGAGGGCTCCGTCCTAGGCCAGGCTAGACGATGGGACCACTCAGGAACTGTCCGGATGGTGGACCGTAGCATAAGCGGTTTTCTGTTTGCAACGAAGCGCCGGTTGACTGGGGTAGCTTTCCGGGTAGCTTCGGCGCTTGCGACCACCTTGAACCCAGGTATATGTGTATGCTTGGTCGGTCGAACACCCGGGAAGATTGATTCGACTGCAGGAGGCACTTCACTATGAGACGTCATGCCGTGCTAGTCACTTTGTTTATGAAGCAGGACTGGCCTCACGATAGACCTAGCAGGATGTTGAAAAAGTCCTCCAGCTTCGTTCTCGCGTCGCTCAGAAGCTCAACGTACGATAAAGAGTACGCCTCGCCCCTTCACTCGCTGCGGCCTTGCTGGATGGCCTTTTTGAACATCCTGCGGACGATTCTGACTAGGTCTGTGACCTCAGAAGATCAGGCATTCGCGATTGTCAAAACAGTTTTTCAGCAGCCTGCTAGACATTCCGCACTGATTCCCATTCTGTGGAGCATACAGCTTATCGTGGGTTGTACGAGTCTTACCGGCACCGGGGAGGCTCCGCTTCACTGTCCGAGTTCTGTCCAGGCCAAGATAAAAGCGGCACAGCCAACGGTACATGTTTCCTACACAGAGCCATCGGTCACCGTAGAAGGCGATTTGCTGACGAGCCTGGCCAAAACAAGCATCTACTATGATCTGGGTCGCGGACGTACCCTTGCCAAAGAAGTACCGGCGACGCGACCGTCCGGAGGAGGAGAAATTTCTGAGACCATTACGATCCCCGTTACCTCGGGTGAACAGCGCGTAAAAATTTGCGTCACAGCATCCGATTACAACGGAAGTGAAAGCCCGATGACACCCTAGCGTCCCTCACTCCACGAATACAACAATAGAAGGAAGCTCTCCAGAATCTTTCCGTTTGGGCCTCTCGCAGTAGGGCCAAATATCCCACGATCTCCGAGTCGGACGCTCTTGACAGAACGGAACGGAAAGCCTAGCCTACCTAACGTTTGATGAAGCTCCCTATGCTCTGCACACGACCGGAGAGCATCGTGGTTCGAGGTTTGAAAATATGGATGACTCGGTAGCGTTTCGCAGGACCGAGCCTTTTGGTCATGCGGCAACGACTGGCGTCCTCTCCAAGCCCGGACTTGAACTTCGTATCGGATCGAACATTTTTCGAAGCACCAATGGCGTCGTCACGATTCATGGGAAAGAGCAGCTTGTCATCGAGGTAAAACCTGAGTACGGCCTGCTTCTCGCCACGCTCGATCTCTACAACGAGCGCGGCATCCGCATCGCTCACCTGCGGAGAAACGTTCTGACGTTGAACGACAGCGGGCGATTTACCGTCGACGTCTTGCTCGGTCAAAGCCTCTCGTCCCATGATGCTCCCTCTATACGGGTGACCGATCTGCAATCAAGCCATGTCACGTTCGAAGCGCGAATGGCATCGGAATACCGCGTCGATCTCGTCGGCGGAAAGCTGTATTCCCACAAGGGAATGCCGGTAGAGATCACTCCCCACTACTGCCGGATCGGTTCAGGCACCGCCCTGTTTGGAAACATCGTGGAAGCTCGAGGCGGCCCAGCCATCCTCGGTTGACCCTGCTCGTCTTTCACCGCACTTTTCTAACTTCTTCGATCAGTGCCGCCTTACCCGGGGGACACAGTGTACTTTCCTCAGCGGTGCAGAAAAACGGGAACCGTTTTACCCGCACCCCGCCTTTCCCTAGAATGACATCTATGACCGAGATCCCAAAACCTACTGTCCAAGCATTTCTCGTCTGCGACCACGTCATCGAGGACAGCCTCACGAAGAAGAAGAGCCTGATCGGAATTTTTACCCATCTACAGGCCGCCACCTTCCCGTTCCAACATCAGCAGATGGGTCTCTATTTCTGCCTCACCGATGCTGAAGGCCTGTATCATTTCGATATCGACTTGATCTACCTGAACACCGAACAACTGGTCTGCCGGGCCACGCTTCCTAACATCGAGATCGGTGATCGTCTCCAAATTTCAGATTTCGGGATCAACATTCCTCTATTGATCTTTCCCGCACCTGGTCGGTATGAATTCCGGCTGCGCATGGAGGGTCAACTCATCGCCCAAAAAGACTTCAACGTCATGCCGACGCCGACGTCGGACACCTCCGCCATCGAACCCTCTGCCTAGCCGTTCCCCATTCCGCCCGTCGGCCTGTCTATGGTAGAACGTCAGTCCGGACCTAGCATCCACACAGAACCGTACCGAGCCGTTCACGCAAAACTTGATGAGCACACCGGAATCCTCAACCTCTTCGAATTTCATTCGGGATCTCGTAGCAGCCGACCGGGCGGCCGGCAAGCATGACGGACGGGTCGTCACACGATTTCCTCCTGAGCCTAATGGATACCTCCATATCGGTCACGCCAAGTCCATCGTGCTTAATTTTGGGATCGCGAATGAGGTTCCTGGAGGTGTCTGCCATTTAAGGTTCGATGATACGAATCCCACCACCGAAGACCCTGAGTATGTTCAAGCCATACAGGAAGATGTCCGGTGGTTAGGATTTGATTGGCATGGCAAAATGTTTTATGCATCGGATTATTTTGAACAGCTCTACGCGTTCGCCATTGTTTTGATCAAGAAAGGCAAAGCCTACGTCGACAGTCTCACGGCTGATCAAATCCGTGAACACCGCGGCACCTTGACCGAACCAGGCCGCAATAGTCCTTATCGAACCCGATCCATCGACGAGAACTTGGATCTCTTCGCACGCATGCGAGCCGGAGAGTTTGCCGATGGAACCCATGTCCTACGCGCCAAAATCGATATGGGTTCCCCCAACATCAATCTGCGAGACCCGATCCTCTATCGGATCCGGCATGCCGCCCACTATCGGACAGGGACCGCATGGTGCATCTATCCCTCGTATGACTTTGCCCACCCCTTGTCTGACGCAATTGAAGAAGTCACGCATTCTCTCTGTACGCTCGAGTTTGAGGATCACCGCCCCCTTTACGATTGGGTCGTGGCCGAGACCGACGCTCCGCACCGTCCGCAACAAATCGAATTCGCCCGACTGAATCTCACCTCCACGGTGATGAGTAAGCGCAAGCTTCTTGAATTGGTTGGCAGGAAACTGGTGGCCGGCTGGGACGATCCGCGCCTCCCTACCTTGAAAGGCCTCCGTCGCCGAGGGGTGACGCCCGAAGCGATTCGGGCCTTTTGCGAACATATCGGCGTCGCGAAGCGCGATGCGGTCGTCGAGATGCAACTGCTCGAACACTTCATCCGAGAGGACTTGAACAAACGGTCCCCCCGCGTGATGGCGGTGCTCCGCCCGTTGAAAGTCGTGCTCGACAACTATCCGGAAGGGGTCGTCGAAGAACTGGACGCCGTGAATAACCCTGAAGATATCTCCGCAGGAACCAGAAAGGTTCCCTTCTCGAGGACACTGTACATCGAGCAGGATGATTTTAGAGAGGATCCACCGAAACAGTTCTACCGCCTTGCGCCTGGCCGGGAGGTCCGGCTGCGCTATGGATACATCATCAAGTGTGTGAGTGCGACAAAGGACCCTCAGACCGGTGCGGTCACCGAACTGCATTGCACCTATGATCCTGAGACCAGAAGCGGATCGTCCCAGGAACAGCGCAAGGTGAAGGCCACCATTCATTGGGTGTCGGCGTCACATGCCGCCACTGCGGCCATCCGGCTCTATCATCCCCTTCTCGTCGACCAGACTAAACTTCCGGCTGAACAGGACTGGACAAGGTCGTTGAACCCTCAGTCGCTTGAACTGCTGACCGGCTGCTTGGTTGAGCCGAGCCTTCGCTCAGCCGAACCCGGCTCTCGCTTCCAATTCGAGCGGCAGGGATACTTTTGTGTCGATCCCGATTCATCGTCCGAGGCCCTCATCTTCAACCGAACCGTGTCTCTCAAAGATGCGTGGGCGAAGGTTGAGAAAGCCCAGCAGACACCTCGCGCTGACAATCGTTCAGCTTGACGGTCAGAGTTTACCCTTGTCGATTCCGGCTCAATACGTGCCATAGGAGGCCGGAAGATCTATACTTATGGTCTAGGGGCCGAGAACTCACGAGACGCTAGGCTCCGGTGAGGGCACCATGATCGAATGCCGAGAAGATCCACGAATCTCCGTTCGATGGGCGAATCATGGTTAGGTCGGCGTTGAGTTCTTACGCCTCACGGATTTGAGTCGAAGCCGGTCCCTGCGGTTTCTCCGATGGCTCGACCACGATCAATGCTCAAGATTAAACGGCTTCCCAGCGGCTGTACTTCATTCGGCTCTGACATTACACTAGAACCTATCTCAAAATTGAAATACGAGACGCTATCGGCCTCATTTGAGCGTCACTGCATCAATGAACTGCGTTATTTCCAAGGATTCTGCATGCTGTCGC
>Ga0073934_10004767_pt1 | contig 21951 bp, 20 predicted proteins | sample LarsenN4metaG_FD_76834 | JGI IMG/M metagenome (GOLD analysis project Ga0073934, IMG submission 76834) | Hot spring sediment bacterial and archeal communities from British Columbia, Canada, to study Microbial Dark Matter (Phase II) - Larsen... ...
TCGCCTGCGACATCGATGGCTTCGAGAGGCTTTCCAAGAAGCACGGCATCCCGATCATCTACGACGCCGCGCACGCCGTGGGGACGAAGCACAAGGGCCGGGGCATCGGTCCCGCGGGCAAAGCGAGTTGTTACAGCTTCCAATCGAACAAGAACATGACCTGTCTCGGCGAAGGCGGCGCCGTGACCACCGACGACGATGAGCTGGCCTCGCGCATCATTCCGCGCCGCAATGTGGGCATCGACAGCGATCGCTGGAGCCGCCGCGAGACGCAGCGATCCTGGGACTACAAGGTCGTCGCGCACGGATTCCGGTATCACCTGCCCAACCTCAACGCGGCGATCGGCCTTGAACAGCTCAAGCGCATCGAGGGCTTCCGCGCTCGCAAGAGCGCGATTGTGCGACGGTACGACGAGGCGCTCCGCGACCTGGAGGGACTGGCGCTGCTTCGCCACGACCTCGCGGACACCTTCCCGTTCATGTACGTCGTTCGAGTTCTCGATGGCCGCCGTGACGCTCTCATGCTGCACCTCAAGGACCAGGGGATCGGCGCCGGCGTCCACTACATTCCCAATCACCTCCAGCCGCTGTTTCGGACTTCGGACGTCCGCCTCCCGGTCACCGAGCGCGTGTTCGAGGAAATCCTGACGTTGCCGCTCTTTTTCGAAATGACCGGCGATCAGGTGGAGCAGGTCATCCGGGGTGTCCGCGATTTCTTTGGCGCCGCGCTGCGGCGGGAGCCGGCGCGCACCGACGCTTCGCCGGGCACGGTATGAGCGCCGATAGCGGCCGGCCGGTCTTGATCCTTGGTACGAGAACCTTCGCCGAACACGTCGCGGACCTCATCGACGAAACGCCCGGCTACCACGTCGCCGGGTTCGTCGAGAACATGGATCGCGACAAGTGCGCCAGGCCGCTGCTGGGACTGCCCGTGTATTGGATCGATGACGTTACTCCGCTTGCCGCGACCCATACGGCCGTGTGTGCGCTGTCCACCCCGCAGCGAAGCCGCTTCACGGATCAGGCGGCGGCGCTGGGCCTGTCGTTTGCCACCATCATCCACCCGAGCGCTCATGTCTCTCGAAAGGCCACGGTCGGCGAGGGGTCGATTATCAGCGTTGGCGTGATCATCGCCGCGTATACGCACATCGGACGCCACGTCATCGTCAATCGCGGCGCGGACATCGGCCATCACACGCACATTGCCGACTATGTGACCATCCAACCGGGTGTCAACGTTGCAGGCGCCTGCCGCATCGGCGAGGCTGCGTATCTCGGCATCGGCGCGACCGTCATCGACAAGCTGAGCATCGGCGAGGGTGCGGTGATTGGCGCCGGCGCCGTCGTCGTCAGGGACGTCCCCGCGCACGTGCGAGTCATCGGGCCGTCGCCTCGGATTGTGACGACGAGGATCCTTGGGGCGTAGCAGCATGGCTGCCTCCACGCGACCCGAGGCACGGGGGTGGGCTATTGATACAATTCGATCGTCACCTCCTGGCCGGAGTGGTGAAACTGGCAGACGCGCCGGACTCAAAATCCGGTGGGGTTTACTCCCCGTGTGGGTTCGATTCCCACCTCCGGCACTAACCTTCGCTCAGGCTTGCAACGAAGGCAGAGGCGCCATCAGCGCGAAATCCGACGACAAGTTGTCGTATGATTCGCCCCGAATTCGAGGTGTGCTGACGAAATGGGCGCCTACCTGTGGCGTAAAGGCATCATCCAGAAACCCGTACCTCCGCTGGTCCGGCAGCCAATGGTGTTCGATCCGGACCTCGGCGGAATGATGATTTCGCCCACCTGCTGGGCCGCCGCCTTGAGTTCGTGGCTCAAAGCCACTCGCAACGTCGATCGCTCAGTCGACTACATCGTCGGGTTCTTTCGACATTACGTCACGAGCAAGGGGCTGGACTTGAGCCAGTTCGGCGAAATCGCCGAGGCACTGTTCGTGCGCATGGACTACGAGGAAGTCGACAGGGCAGACTTGAGTTGGGACTATCTCTGGTGGAAATTGGAAGAGAGCGCGATCTACTTGATCTTGGAGAACGCCAATCCAGCGCATGCGCTTGTGCTTTATGCGATCAGCGAAGACCGAGCCGGAACGCAGGAAGTCTGGCTCGTCGATCCCATCCAAGGGATGCGCGCGGGCAGCCTCAGGGAATTTCAGAAGCGCAGTCCGACTTTCCTCGTTGGCGTCGCCCGAAAGGGTTAACGCAGCCCTCCTCGCCAGTCGCGCGGGCTAAGCGCCTGCGCTCCCACGAGCATCACACCCGCTATCGAGGTGATGAATGCCGAAGTACGTAATCGAACGCGACATCCCGGGCGCGGCAAGATGACAACCGAGGAGCTGACGAAAGCGTCTGAGCAGCTCATTCACGAGCATTCGCGCCTGAGTGGAATCCCCGCCACCCCCATCTCGCGCGTGATGTCTCCAATCGATCCGACGACGGGCGAGAACGCCTGACGGCCAGCCATTCCGCAGCGGTTCGGCCGTCGTAGACGAGAAAGCGAAACGCTGAACGGCGGTAAGCTCTACGAGGATCCCGCGCCTTTCGAAGGGGTCTGCCGAAGATGTCAGGCGCAACCATTCTGCAGCCTCGTCACGCCCGTCCTCTCCGCACGGCCTCCCATCCGACCGGCGGGCTCGCGCCGGAACTGCTGTCCCAGTCGGCGCGCAGGCTTCGTGTCCTCACGCTGCTGTACGCGTTCACGTTCTTCATGGCGGGTTTCGTGCCGAGTCTGCTCATTCCCGAGGACCGCGCGATGTTTTTCGGCAACGCCACGCACTGGGCGCCGGGCGTGCTGTCCATCGCGGTCGCGCTCGCCGTGTACGCGTTCACCTACAGTAAGCGTGCCCCGCTCTCGACCGTCATGAACGTCGGACTCGCCTTCGAGGTCGTCAGCTGCTACGGCATCGCAGCTGCCGAGTACCTCGAGCCCACGCGCCTCAATCTCAATGGGTGGATCGGTCTCTCGTGGGTGGCCGTGTGGGCGCTCCTCTTCAGCGTTGTCGTGCCCACGCGTCCGCGGAAGGCCGCGTTGGTCACCCTCGCGTCCGTGAGCTCGGTGCCAGTCGTGATGGGGTTCATGATCGTGACAGAGCGCACGACGTTCTCGCCCGATCCGGTGCGCTTCTTTTTCTGGGTCGTTTTTCCGTATCTCCTCATTACCGTACTGGCTTACGTCGGCGCCCTCGTCGTGTATTCACTCGGCAAGGCGGTGACCGAAGCGCGCGAGCTCGGCAGCTACCGCCTCGTGGAGCGGCTCGGCCAGGGCGGCATGGGAGAGGTGTGGCGCGCGCAGCATCGGCTCCTTGCCCGGCCGGCGGCGGTCAAGCTGATTCGTACGGCCGGAACCGGCACCGCCAGTCCCGACGAAGCGGTTCGCCGATTCGAGCGCGAGGCACAGGTCACCGCGGGTCTCTCCTCACCGCACACGGTTCAACTGTTCGACTTCGGCGTCGCCGACGATGGGAGCTTCTACTACGTGATGGAGCTCCTGAACGGACTGGATCTCGAGAGGCTCGTACAGCGTTATGGACCGCTCCCGGCCGAGCGCGCGATCTATCTCCTGCGACAGGTGTGCCATTCGCTGGCGGAAGCGGAGGAGTTCGGTCTGGTCCATCGCGACATCAAGCCGGCGAATCTGTTCGTGTGCCGATATGGTGGCGAGCACGATTTCGTGAAAGTGCTCGACTTCGGCATCGCCAAGAAAGCGCCTGACATGATGGAGACCGGTGGGCTCGGGCTCACACGCGACAACATCTTTCAGGGCACGCCGGCCTACATCGCGCCGGAGCAGGCGCTCGACGGATCTCGCGTGGACGGCCGCGCCGACATCTACGCGACCGGCTGTGTCGCCTACTTCCTGCTGACCGGTAAGCCTGTCTTCACCGGTGACTCGCCGATGGCCGTCGTGGTTCAGCACGCCTATACGCAGCCGACGCCGCCATCGGCGAGCTCCGAGATCTCCATTCCGCCGGCGCTCGATTCACTCATCCTCGAATGCCTGGCGAAGAGTCCTGGCGATCGGCCGCAATCGGCGCGTGTGTTGTCGCAGCGGCTCGCCCAGATAGACAGCCTTCCTCCCTGGACCGAGGATCGCGCCCGCGAGTGGTGGGAGGTCCATCACCCGGTTCAGACGTCGGCGGAAGCCGAACGACGTGCGTGACGTGGCGCATCGCCGCGGCCATCCGTTATCATCCCGAGATCATGCGGATATCCTTGCGCGTCGCTTCCGTCATCTTGCTGGGTACTTTCGTCCTCGTCACCGGTTTCGGCGGCGGACAGGTTGTCGTTGGTCAGTCCTCGAAGACGGTTTGGGATGGTGTGTTCACGGCAGCACAGGCCGAACGCGGCCGTGGCTTCTACCTGGCGCACTGCGCCGAGTGCCATGGCGGCACGCTCGAGGGCGGCGAAAAGCAGGCTCTCAAGGGCGATCGGTTCTGGGCCGACTGGCAGGAGAGCACCGTGGACTACATGCTCGGTCGCATCAGCAAGAACATGCCGTTCTCGGAGGACGGATCGCTCGCCGGAAGTCTCGGCACTGCGACCTACGTGGACATCGTGGCGCACATCCTCAGCACGAACGGGTTTCCGGCGGGCAGCAGCGAGCTGACGGCCGCGTCGAGCGCCGGCGTGCAGATCGTCAAGAAGGACGGACCGAGCGAGCTTCCCGCCAACGCATTCGCTCACGTCGTCGGTTGTCTGGCCAAGGGCGAAGGGCGCGACTGGAAGCTGACGAGGGGCTCGGCCCCTGCACGCGTGTTCGAAAGCCAGACACCGAATCCCAATGCTCCCCTCGGCGATCGCGAATACACGCTCAAGTTCGTCCTCCAGTCGCTCGACAAGTACGTCGGCTACAGGATGAGTGTTGGCGCGACGCTGATGGGTGACGGTGGAAAAGACGGCCTCAACGTTCGCACGATCTCGCCCGTCAACGCGACGTGCGAATAGTCATGCCACTGCGAGACGTGCGCATGTAGTTGGTCATGCCGCTGACGACCGGCACCAGTCTTGGCAATTACGAGATCCTGGCTGCCTTCGCCTCACTCAATCATCCAAACGCCGCGGCGATCTCGGAATCACGAGGCCCGTTCGACCGTCGCTGTTCGGCCCAGACGGAAGCTGGGTGACGTTCAATGGACCCGGCGGTATCTACGTTGCGCCGGTGCACCCCGACCGTGCGTCCTCACAGGCGGAGTGGACAGGGATCGTCGAGACGACCAGTACCGCAGAACGCACTGCGGGTGTATCGCCGGACGGCCGGAAACGTGTGGATGACCACGGTTTCCAGTGCATCGCGGTGATCGATTCAGAACATCCACTCGAGACCGATCGCCGGACGCACCAGCCAGGCGTTGTCGAGGCCGTGCAGCCGGACCCCGGGCACGAGCGCGACGTGTTGGGTCAGGCTGATGTGCGCCTCGAAGCCTGCGAGCGGGCGCACGCCGTATGACACGGTCTTGGTGGTCGTCGGAAAAATCAACGGCGCGGTGATTCCCGGCGGGAAGATTCCGGCAGGCAGGATCTCGAACCGCGACTCCGACTCGTAGGTGGCGCGGTAGAACCCCATCCCAGCCAGGTACACCAGCGCGATCCGTTGTGACGCGTCCTGTTTCAGCCAGAGCGTCGTGGACAAGGTCGAATGCCGTTGGGCCGATCGCAGGCGATACGAGACTGGTTGCGGAAATATCTGGGGCAACAGTTGCGTGACGTTCGACGGCAGGCTGCTCGACCAGGCCACGGTCTCGGCCCGGCTGGCCAGCGGAATCGGCGTCCCGCTGAAATCGGTGTCGATCTCGCCGGGGCGCGTGAACTCGAACTCGACACCCCAATTGCTGCCAAGCGGCATGCCGGCGCGCAACGCGAACCCGATGCTCTCTCCACCGGCCGGGACGTCCCGTCCAAGGGTCGTCTCGGAGTGGCTGTTCCGCAGGATGTCGCCGACGATGGCTGCGCCGACGTACGGCGACTGGGCGAGCACGGGCGGCACGGCTGCGGTCAGCAGGAGAGGGCCGACGGACAGGCAGAGGCGGAGTAGGCGCATGCATTGGATTTTATGCGGGGCGCGGGATCGCCGATAATCAGCGGACTTGGAACGCGGAACCGGGTCGTGCCGAACCTCGAACCTGGAACCCCGAACGCCGTGAACCTCGAACCCTGAACCTCGAACGCCGAACCTGGAACGTCGAACCCCGAACCTGAACCCGGAACACGAACCAGGAACTCGGAACCTGGAACTCGGAACTAGGAGTTCGCATGCCCCTCCACGCACGTCTGGCGATTGCACTTCTCGCGTTGTCCGCAGGTCCCGCCCTGGGCCAGACGTGGACGCCGCCGCGAACCCCGTGGGGCGATCCCGATCTGCAAGGCAACTACTCCAACAAGTACGAGCAGGGCACGCCGTTCGAGCGGCCCGCCGAGTTCGAAGGCCGAAGACTCGAAGAGATCAAGGGCGACGAGCTTGCCCGGCTGGTAAAGGAGCGAGCCGACGAGGTGCTGCTCAATTCGCCGTTCACCGGCGGGGACCCGGTCGCCGGCAACTTCGGCGGAGCGCCCGCTTTCTACGATCGCTTCGAGGCCAACCGCGGCAGCCGTCCCTGGTTTGTCGTCGATCCCGCCGATGGCCGCATACCGCAGATGACGCCGGAGGGACAGAAGGCATCGGCGGCGCGCGCCGCGGTGCGCGCCGCGAAGCGGAAAGGACGTGGTCCGGCCGATTCGTGGGAGGACCGGAGCCTCTACGATCGGTGCATCACGCGCGGGCTTCCTGGATCGATGATGCCGGCCAACTACGGCAACTCGTATCGCATCGTGCAGGGTCCCGGCTTTGTGGCGATCTCGTACGAGATGGTCCACGAGACGCGTGTCATTCCTCTCGACGGCCGCCGGCAGGTCGCACCGGTCATTCGCAGCTACATGGGCGAGGCACGGGGCCGCTGGGAAGACACCACTCTCGTCGTGGAGACGACGAACTTCCGCGACGAGCCGGTCTACCGCGGATCGAACCCTGCGATGCTGCGTCTCATCGAGCGCTTCACCCCGGTGGGACCCGACACGATCGAGTGGGCGGTGACCGTAGACGATCCGAGCACATGGGGCCGCCCGTGGACGTTTGCGATGCCGCTCACGCGCAGCGACAGCGAGGCGATCTTCGAATACGCCTGTCACGAGGGAAACCTGGCGATGCCGAACCTGCTCAGCGCTGCGCGCAAAGCGGAGGCCGCCGGTCTCACCGCCGTGGACGACGGCGTTGGCGATGCGGAGGCGCCGGCCACCCGAAGTGCCGCGAGGAACGCCGAGCCACGTTCCCCAGATCGCGGCTCCCGATCCGCGGAAGCCGGCTCGCCGGCCACGGATCCCCCGTCGCTATCCGGTCAATGGCGTCTCGTGACGCAAAGCGGCCGGGGCAATTTTGCGGGGTACTCGACGCCGTCACGCCTGCGGATCACCGAGTCCGCAGACCAGATCACCATCGAGGCGGACACTGGGACCGAGAACCAGATGACGGCATCGACGTACCGTCTCGACGGTTCGGAGACGGCCGTTCCCGGCCCGCTCGGCTGGGATACACGCGCGAGGGCCGCGCGGCGTGACGGCGCGCTGGTGATCGACATCGTCCGCACCATCGATGGTCCGGACGGGAAGTTGCGCTTCGAGATCTCCGACGTCTATCGTATGGACAACGGCGCCTTGACGCTCGAGCGTTCGCAAGGGAGCCGCGTCCGGAAGATGACATACGCACGCCCACAGTAATGAGCTCGCAAGGGTGGACGCTCCGCGGGTTTCTCGTGCTCAGCCTGGAGCGGCCGGAAGGGGAACGCTTCGCGATCTTCAGGCAGGACGACTGGCTGCGAGCCGCCTCGCCGTCACAGTGGGGCTCGCCAGCAGCGCATATCGCAGCGATGGAGCGGTTCGTTCAGTCGTTGGAGCTGATGACGGAGGAGTCGCTGCGATCACGCCTGCAGGAACTGGGCGTCATCGATGAGGCGGCCGACGATCACATCGCCCACGCGCGCAAGATTCGGGACTTCAACTGGGGCGTCTCCTGGGAGAGCGTCACCGCTCCGGGCTATCGAAACGAAGAAGGTCAGGTCGTTGTTGCGCGCACGGAACGCACCGGCAGCGACCCGGCGCAGCGTGTCTTCTTGATGCGCTGCAGCGTCTGCGGCCATGAGTACGGCACCCACGGTGCAGACATCCCGCATCGCTGCTGTCCGAGCTGTCAGGAGGGTGCTCCAGGGTTGCCGGTATGAGTCGATCACGCATCGCCTGTGGCTTCGTGGCATTGGTGGTCCTGACCACCACGCTGCATGCGCAATGGATCAATCATCGGTCACCCAATACACCGCGGCTTCCTGATGGCTCGGTGAATCTCTCCGCGCCGGTTCCGAGGGCTCCTGATGGAAAGCCGGACCTGTCCGGAGTCTGGGAAGTCGTCGGCGACCGGGTCATGCCGACGGATGGACGAGTGCGGTCGAAGTACGTCTACGACATCGCGGCGGACCTCCCCGGTGGAGCACCGTTCCTGCCGTGGGCGAAAGCAGTCCACGAGGAGCGCCAGAAGTCGCTCGGGGTCGGTGCACCGACAGAGCGCTGCCTCCCGCATGGCATCCCCGATGCGATGCTGACGCGCACGCTGCCGTTCAAGATCATCCAGACGCCCGGCCTCACCATCATCCTGTACGAGGAGTTCAACAACTGGAGGCAGGTCTTCACCGATGGCCGCGCGCTGCCGGTCGATCCGCAGCCGGCGTGGCTTGGTTACTCGGTCGGGGAATGGGACGGGGACACCTTCGTGATCCACACCGCGGGATTCAACGACAAGTCCTGGCTCGACGCCGGAGGCACTCCACACACCGAGGCGCTCGAGACGACCGAGCGGCTTCGCCGCATCGACTTCGGTCACATGGAAATCGAGTTCACCTTCGAGGATCCGAAGACGTTCACGAAGCCGTGGTCGGCGTCGGTGAGATTCAACCTTCTCCCCGACACCGACCTGCTGGAGTTTCACTGCGACAACGAGAAGTGGACGGAGAAGGTGCGATGAGAACGGCGGGTCTGCGGAACCAGACCCGCCCTGCGTGCTGGTAGGCCGGGTCCTACTCTGTGGACCCGGCGTGGCGAGACTATCGCTCGAAGCTTGACGGGCCGCCGTTGGTTGCCGGCGCCGCGTTCGCGTTGATGTTGCCGTTGGTCGCCGGGGCGAGACCGGCGGGCGCCTGGTTGAGCGCAGCGAGCGTCGGTCCTGCTTCGCCGCGCGGCAGCATGCTCGGACCGGATCGCAGGAACACTTTCTCGGGTGCCGTGTCGGTCTTGATCAGGACGCCGATGAAGCAGTTGCTCATCTCATCCCAGTTCTGTGGTCCCCACACGACTTTCTTCGTTGGATCGGGGTTGAAGCGATTCGCCGTGGAGTTGTCGAAGTGCGTGATCAACTGCAGCTTCGATCCCTTCGGCAGCTCGATCGGCTCGGCGTACTGATAACCAAGCTGCCACTCGAAATCGAACCTGCCCTTCAACACCGTCTGCGGTTGCTTGGACGGCGCGACGACGCGGAGCTCGAAATCTTTGCCGCGAAGGTGCATGTGCGGCTGGGCGTAGACCAGCTGGGCGTCCTCGCCGAAGGTGATCTCGCTGACGACTTCAGCCGATCCCTCGCCCGGCGGAATCGCCAAGTTCAGCGCCGTCGGTCCCGCGTGGAAGAAGTAGCGCTTCTGCGGCGCGGACTTCGCGAGCACGAGACCGACCTTCGACACGTCGGAGGTCGGCTTGCCCGAGGTCGTGTAGTGCAGCTCGAAGACGAGGTCCGACCCCTTCGGGACGAACTTCGCTGCGCCCTCGATGTCGAACGACTGCGCGCCAAGGCCGGGGTTGAACTTGCCGAGGATGTCGTTGCCCTCCTCGATCGCGTTGCGGCCGAGGATGTCGCGGTGGCTCTCGGTTTCGTATGCCTCGCCGGGCACCGCTTTCTCCATCCACTTCGATCCCGGAGGCCGCACCCACACCTTGCCGTGATGCAGCACCGCCGGATCGCCGGGCCGCATCTCGGCAGCCGTGATCCACATGTCCTCGGGGAAGTCCGTCTTCACGAGCACGTACTTGTAGTTGATGGTGCCGCGCGCCGGCAGCTCGAACGCTTTCGGCATCTCGACCACGATGTCCGGCTTGATGTTCCACCCGTCGTGGAACGTCAGAGGAGGCGGTGCATCGGCCGCGTTCCCCGCCGGGGCGCCGGCATCCGCCCATGCACCCAGCAGCTCGATCTCACGATCGACCAGCCGGCGCTCGTTCACGAAATGGCCGAAGTTGGGATCGGCAAACCACGGTGGCATCTGCCTGCTGGTGACGGCCGCCTTGATGGCGCGCGCCCACGGCCTTGCCTGTTCGTAGGTGATGAGCGACATCGGCGCGACTTCGCCCGGACGATGGCAACTCTGACAGTTGGCCTGGAGGATCGGCAGGACGTCTTTGTAGAAGGTCGGGGCGTCAGCGGCCGCGAGTGTCGATGCTCCCAGTAGTGAACCGAGGACGGCTATCAGGCAGGTTCTCATGACGAGAAATCTCCTCAGAGTCGGCGCACAGCACCCCGTCCGGCTTCGCGCGAAGCGCTTCGGCGAGGTCCCGCGGGTGCGGCTCACGTATGGGCCGCACAAACCCGCACCGGCTTGTCGCGTCGCTTCCGCGACGCGACCCTGGCGGCGGCGGAAGTCCCGTCAGTATACGGCTAATCCGTCGCCGGAGGCGTCCCAAATCGCATGCCTTGATGGATTCGCTGAGTTTACGCAAATGTCGGAAGATCGGCGCAGTCTCTCTGCGAAAATGCTGACCGTACCTTGTCGAAGCTTCATCCGTAAGCTCTTCGGAAATCAGGGAATTGGCCACACGTGAAACCTCATGCCACGAATTTCGTCCTGGACTGAATTTTCCTGCCCAACCTGCGGCGCCACGTCGGCGCTCTGGCTGCCGGATTCCGATCCGCAGCCAACTGATGTCTCGCTCAAATGCCTGTCGTGCGCGACCGTGATACGGCTGCCCAAGGAAAGGGTGGTTCGTATGAGCTCGGCCGGTCGCGAAGGGGTCGACCGCTCCATCTGAGGTATCTTCAGTCTTGAACTGGCCGCGCGCCCGGATGTCGAGGGCGAGCCTTCGGCTGGTCCGGGTCGCTCGAAGCGACCCGCTGGACGCGGAGCGTTCGTGAACAACCTCTACTTGCTGCTGGCGCTGGCGACGGGCGCCGGCGTCGCCGTCATGGCGGTCTTCAACGCGCGGCTCGGAGGACTCCTCGGCGGACCGTTCTGGGCAGCAGCCGCGCAATTCAGCGTCGCCCTTGCCGTCGTTCTGCTGGTCACGTTTGCCACGCGTCAGCCCGCCCCGCTCACCAGCGGCGTGCACGGCGCGCCGTGGTGGGTGTGGACCGGTGGCGTTTTCAGCGCCACGTTCATCGTGGTGAGCACATTCCTGACGCCTCGTCTGGGTGTGGCGGTGACGCTGGCGACGATCATCGTCGGGCAGCTGTCGGCCGCACTCATCGTCGATCACTTCGGGCTCTTCGGCGGACCGGTCGTGCGCGTATCGCTCACCCGGGTTGCAGGAGTGGCTCTTCTGCTGGCCGGGATCACGCTGATGCGGTGGCGATAATGCTGCGCGAGTCGCAACGTCGTTTACTTACGGAATTGAGGCATGCGTTCGTTCCGCTGCATCGCACGCTGCTCGAGTGGGAGCGTGCCGCCTACGAGCGCATCCACGGGCGCACCGGTGCCGCAGAGATCCTCAAGATCATCGTCGCCGACCCGCAGTTCGCGTGGCTGCGTCCGATCTCGGAGCTGATTGCGCGAATTGACGAGGTCCTGCAGACCGATGTGCCCGACGTGCGCGTGGATGTGGACTCGATCATCGAGCAGGCGCGCGCCCTGGTCATCCCCGACGAAGAGGGCAGCGTGTACGCACGCCGTTATCACGCTGCTCTTCAGGAAGTCCCCGACGTCGTGTTTGCCCATCGCCGGGTCACGGCGATACTGCGCGACGCGCCGACGCACGACACGTTGCATTAGCGATCCGAGGAACTCGCCGCGCTCCGCGCGGATATCGAGGGGCGGAGCCCCTTGATTGGTTGTTGGTTCTTGCTGTAGACGCCGACGCAACTCTGCCGCCGTGACGAGGCCGGCGGGAGCGCGGCGTAATCGTCCTTGACATTCGTCGGCCGGGGCTCTAGAAACGGGGCCTCATCGATCGGTAGAGCGCACGCGTGCGCTTCGATCACGCTCGGCAGAGCGTGCCGGAGCGGGCGTGCGCGGTAAGGAGACCGCCATGATCTCGCGCCTCGCCGTTCTTGTCGCGTTCGTCGGGCTGGCTGGTTGGTCGTCGTATGCGGGCGCGCAGGGTCATGCCTCGCGCGCGGTGCCGTCGTCGGTTCCAACGGTCGCACTCGACAAAGTCGCTCGTCACGGCTTCTTCTTCGCCGGTGGTCGTTACGTCGGCGAGCTCGGCCCCAACAAGGAATCGACCATGGGTGGAGCGATGTACGTCGAGGTGATGGTGCCTCGTCAGATTCGATCGCCGTATCCCGTCGTGTTCCTCCACGGGGCGGGGCAGACCGGCGTCGACTGGCTGCAGACGCCCGACGGCCGCCCGGGCTGGGCCTACAACTTCCTGGAGATGGGATACGTCGTCTATCTGCAGGATTTCCCGGCGAGGGGCCGCTCCCAGTACGTGCCCGGCGTTGACGGCACACCCGGCCAGCTGAACCTGAACATCCGCACCGCGCAGAACCTGGAGGAGACTTTCACCGCGATGGCCGCGCGGGGCAACTACCCGCAGGCCAAGAAGCACACGCAGTGGCCCGGTACCGGCCGCATCGGTGACAAGGTCTTCGATCACTTCACGAAGACACAGGTGCAGTTCCTCGCCGGCGGCCGCCAGGAGACGCTGACCCGTGATGCGAACGTGGCGCTGCTCGACATGATCAACACGCCGGTAATCCTGCTGACGCACTCCCAGGGTGGCGCGTTCGGCTGGCTCGTTGCGGATGCGCGACCGAACCTGGTGAAGGCGATCGTGACGCTCGAACCGGCGGCGCCTCCCATCAGAGGCGTGGACAACGCCAAGGTGACCTACTCCGAGGGTGGTGGATTGAGCTGGGGAGTCGCAAACAGCCCGATCACCTACGAGCCCGCGATCAGCAGCCCATCGGAGCTTCGAACGGTGCTCGAAGAGAAAGCGCCCGCGCCCGACAAGGTGCCGTGCTACGTGCAGCAGGAGCCGGCGCGAAAGCTGAAGAACCTTGCGCGCATCCCGGTGCTGTTCATGGTCGGCGAAGGGAGCTATCACCGCATCTACGATCACTGTCTCGCGAAATGGCTGAACCAGGCGGGCGTGAAGACCGAGTACGTCGAGATGGAGAAAGTCGGGCTGCCGGGCAACGGGCACATGATGATGCTCGAGAAGAACAGCGCCGACATCGCCAAGTACATCGGCAACTGGCTGTCCACCACTGCGAAGCCGGCTCCCGGTGAGAACCCGTCGCGGGCGACGCCCGGCAAGGCGATCCCGACCTTCTCGACAGAGAACATCGCGCGCAAAGGGTTTCTGTTCGCTGGCGGCAGCTACTGGGGCGAGCCGAACCGGCAGGTGATGCGCGGCGCGATGTACACGGAGGTCTGGGTGCCGCGCCAGGTCCGGTCGCCTTATCCCATCATCCTGTTCCACGCGAACGGACAGACCGGTGTGCAGTGGCAGCAGACACCGGACAATCGACCCGGTTGGGCCTATCGTCTCGTCGAGCAGGGCTACGTCGTCTACATAGTGGATTACCCGGCGCGCGGACGGTCTGCGTACGTGCCGCTGCCCGGCCCCGATGGAAAGACGCCGATCGACGGGAACCTCAATATCAGGACGGCGCTCGAGCTCGAACGCATCTGGACCAACGTCCGCGAGCGGGGTGATTTCCCGCTCAAGATGAATCACACGCAGTGGCCGGGCGCGGGCAAGATAGGCGATCCGATCTTCGACAACTTCATGAAGTCGCAGGTGCAGTTTGCCGGCGCAAGCACCGGCCTCGCGAAAGACGCGACCATCGCCCTGCTCGAGGCGATCGGCAATCCCGTCATCCTGTTCGCACACTCGCAGGGCGGAGGGATCGCCTTCGATGTGACCGAAGCGCGTCCTCAGTTCGTCAAAGCGATGGTCAGCCTCGAGCCCGGCGGTCCGCAATTCGGCAACGTGGACACCGCCAAGGTGACGGCCGGACCGCGCAACCCGAACTCGTGGGGACTGACCAACTCTCGATTCGAATTCGACCCGCCGGCGAATGCGCCATCGGATCTGAACGTCGTGCTCGAAGCGAAGTCGGAGCGACCCGACGAAGCACCCTGCTGGCTGCAGGTCGAGCCGGCGCGCAAGCTGGCGAGGTGGAAGAACATCAGGGTGTTCTCCGCGAGCGCGAACGGCACGTACCACCGCGTCTACGATCCCTGCATTCCGAAGTTCCTCAACCAGGCCGGCGTGAAGACCGATTTCGTCCGCCTGGAGGACGTCGGCATCAGGGGCAACAGCCACGTGATGATGCTCGAGAAGAACAGCGACGACATCATCAAGTACATCGTCGGTTGGCTTCAGAAGAACGTGAACTAGGAGAATCTCATGCGTAAGCATCCGGTCGCTGCCGCCCTGGTCCTCATCACCGCCTTCGTACTCGCCGGCAATCTGCATGGTCCGGTCGAGGGGCAGTCGGCACCCGCGAGCGTGGCCGCCGTGCCGGGTGAGAAGGGTGGCCAGGACATCTTCGGCGCCTACGACGTCGCACAGTGGCCGAAGCCGCTCTCGACGCTGCCCGGACACGAAACGTGGACCTGGGGTGCCGGGCAGTATGTGTTCGCGGAGAGCCCCAACCGTGTGTTCGTGCTGCAGCGGGGCGAGCTGCCCGTGCTGAAACGGCCGCAGCAGCCCATCCGTCTGCCGCAGATCGGGCCGAGCGTCGAGTTCCCGATGTTCCGGTTGCCGCTGCGCGATGCGACGAGCGCGAGCCCGCCGGGAGCGCTGTTCGGTCCCGATGGCAAGACGCCGGGCGACGACCTCGATGTCGGCAAGCCGGGAGTCGACTATCGATGGGAGCACATCATCACGGTGTGGGACGCGCAGGGCAACCTGATCGAGGACTGGACGCAGTGGGACAAGATGTTCCGGCGGCCGCACGCGATCTACATCAGCCCGTACGATCCGCAGAAGAACGTGTGGATCGTGGATGACTATCGCCACGCGATCTTCAGATTCAGCAACGACGGCAAGAAGCTGCTGCAGACGATCGGCGAGCCGAACGTGCCGGGCAACGACGAGAAGCACTTCTATCGGCCGACGTTCATGGCCTGGCTGCCCGATGGCACCTTCTTCGTGGCCGACGGGTATCAGAACACGCGCGTCGTGAAGTTCGACAAGGACGGCAAGTACCTGATGACGTGGGGGCAGCGCGGCGAGTCGGGCAAGGAGAAGCGTCCCGGCTACTTCAACAACGTGCACGGCATCGCCGTCGACCCACAGACCCGGCGCGTGTTCGTCAACGATCGCAACAACGGGCGGGTGCAGGTGTTCGACGAGAACGGGAAGTATCTCGACGAGTGGAGCTTCGGAACGCGTCCCGTCTCCGACGTCCACATGTTCATCATCACGAGCGATCGCTTCCTGTGGGCGGCCGACCGCGGCACATCGAAGCTCGTGAAGTACAGCCTGGACGGGAAGTTCCTGTATTCCTGGGGCGTCTGGGGTGAGTTCCCCGGCGGCTTCTGGGGCGTGCACGGGATGAGCGTCGATCAGGACGGCAACGTCTACACGGCCGCCGTGGACAGCGGAGGCGCGCAGAAGTTCACACCCAGGAAAGGTGCGAATCCGGCGTTCCTGCTCGGCAAGCAGGTGAACCCGGGATGGAAATAGAAGGTCGAAGGTCAAAGGTCGAAGGTCAAAGGTACGGGGACAGGGGTAAAGGAGCCGAGATGCCTTCAGCGAGCGTGGCCGTCAATGCGGTCGAATCGGCAACCGGGCTGACTCGCAATCAGCGTCGCGGGTTTCTGGCCGCGTGGGGCGGGTGGGCGCTCGATGGCATGGACGCCTCCATCTATGCGCTGGTCCTGGTGCCGGCGCTGACCGACCTGCTGCCCAACTCGGGCATCGCGGTGAACCAGGGGAGCGTCGGGTATTACGGCAGCATCCTGCAGGCGATGTTCCTCCTCGGCTGGGGGCTCTCGATGGTCTGGGGACCGATCAGCGATCGAGTGGGGAGGGTCCGCGCGCTGATGTTGACGATCCTCTGCTACTCGCTGTTCACGTTCCTGTGCGGGGTGGTGAACAACATCTGGCAGTTGGCTGTCCTGCGGGTGCTCGTCGGCATAGGCATCGGCGGCGAGCAGCCGGTCGGCGCCGCGTACCTCGCAGAGGAGCTCTCGGAGAGTCAGCGCAAGATCGGGGCCGGGCTGATGCACACCGGCTACTACTTCGGGTTCTTCTTCGCGTCCGTGGCCAACTACTTCATCGGCGCCAACTACGGCTGGCGGTGGATGTTCATCTTTGGCGGTCTGCCCGCGCTGCTGATCGGCTTCATCAGGTACGGGGTGCACGAGTCGACGAAGTGGCAGAATCGCTTTGGGGCGGAACAGAAGGGACCCACCATGAAGGAGGCCTTCGCCAGGATCTTTGCTCCACAGTACATGCGCCGCACACTCGTCATGTCCGGGCTGTTCCTGGCATCCATCATCGGGTTGTGGGCCGGCTCGATTTACGTGCCCACTGCGGTGACACAAGTCGCGGTGAGAACCGGGTCGGCGGCTGCCGATGCCGCTCGGCTCGCGTCCTACGGCGGGATGCTCCTCGCGTTTGGAACCATCGTCGGCTGCGTCGTCGCACCGTTTCTGGCGGAGTGGCTGGGCCGCCGCCGGGCGATGGCCGTGTTCTTCACGATCATGGGCATCAGCATCGTCGTGGCATTTGGGTACGTGTTCTACCTGAGCACGGCGGCGCTGGCGTGGTTCTATGTCTGCGTCTTCTTCCTCGGCTTCGGCGGGGCGAACTTCGCGATGTACACGCTGTGGATTCCCGAGCAGTACACCACCGACTGCCGCGCGAGCGCGATCGCCTTCATCAGCTCGGTCGGCCGCTTCGTCGGCGTCGCGATGGTGTTTATTCTGGCTGCCGGGATTCGCGACTACGGCAGCCTCGGTGTTCCGGTCGCCATCACCGCGCTTGCGTTCGTCGTCGGGTTGCTGCTGATTCCGTTCAGCGAAGAAACCAAGGGCAAGTCGCTGCCGGCGTGATAATCACAGATTGACGAGTTTCAGTAATTCGTTCCCGAACTGCTTCCGGGCTTCGCTGTAAATCGGGCTGACGGCTGATACGAACGCTTTGTGTTGATCGGCAGTCAGCTCGACGATCTCACCGCCCGCCTTCCTGATTGCCGCCGCGGCCTCGGCCTCTTCTTTCACGTGCAGATCGCGCTGAAACGCAACAGCTTCGCGGACCGCCGCCTGCAGCTCCTCCTGCAGCGGCTTCGGCCATGCGTCCATCGACGGCCGGTGAACGAAGATCGGTCGCGACAGATAGAAGTGATTGCTCTCGGTGTGGAACCGGTGGAAGTTGTGGACGCCGTAGGTGACCGTGTTCGAGAAGGGGTTCTCCTGCGCGTCGAGCTTTCCCGCCTTGATCGCCGCGAGCGCCTCGGTGAGGTCCATGATCTGCGGCGCGGCGCCCAGCAGCTCGAAGGTCCGGGCCTGCACTTTGCTCGGAAGGACCCGGATGCTCATGCCTTTCATGTCCGCCGGGCTGTGTATCGCTCGGACGCGGTTCGAAATGTGGCGAAACCCGTTCTCGAAGTACCCGGCGATGCGAAAGCTCGTGGCGGCCTCGAGGTGCGTCGTCAGCGCTTTTCCGAGCGCGCCGTCCATTGCCGCCCGTGCGCCCCGCTGGTCTGAAAACAGGAAAGGGAGGTCGGCGACGCCAATAGCGGGAATCCGATCGGTGAAGTAGCTGCTCGATTGGTAACCCAGTGTCAGCACGCCGCTCTCGACGAGCCAGATGATGTCGTCGGCGCGATAGCCGAAGTCGAGGATGTTGTAGACGTACCTGATCTCGATCTGATCGCCGAACTTCGCCTGGAGTCGATCGCCGATCTTCTTGAGCGCAAGGCTGAAACCGGTCGTCGCCGGGCCATAGCCGCCCATCAGAATCCGGATGGGCCGGCGGGCTGAGGTCGAGGACGCTTGGTTCGCGGCTCCCAGGACAGGAGTCCCGGGGAAGCCGCCGGTCATCCCCACAGCCCCAATCCACGCCGACTCGATGAGAAAGCGTCGCCTCGACGGATTCATGTGTGACCTCCAGTGCGGTCGATTGTCAGCGGGATTGAGATTATCCTATCGCCCGTGCTTCCCAGCATTGGACTTGGACGGCGTGTCGCCCTGGTCGCCTCGGGACTCTGGCTTCTGTTTGCCGGGTTTCCGGCGGAGGTCACATCGGCGCAGGGCGGGCAGACTTCGATCGCAGCGGCCGGTGGACTCGAAGTTCTCCAGCTGCGGCCGAATTTCTTCATGATCGCGGGCGGCGGCAGCAACGTCGCCGTTCAGATCGGAGACGACGGCATTGTCGTGGTGGATGCGGGGTCGTCGGCGGCCGCAAACGACGTGCTCGCCGCGATTCAGAGGCTCAGCCCCCGTCCCATCCGCTACATCATCGACACGAGCGCGGATCCTGACCACGTCGGGGGCAACGAGACGTTGTCGAAAGCAGGGCAGACGCTGTTCACCGCCGCCGGATCGATCTCCCTGCCGGGCAATTATCTCGGAGGCGTGGCCTCGATCTTGTCTGCCGAGAAAGTGTTGTTGCGGATGAGCGCGCCAACCGGCCAGGCATCGCCGTTTCCCGCGGGTGCGTTGCCGACCGAAACATTCGATCACCCTCGGAAGTACATGTTCCTCAACGGCGAGGGGATCGAGGTTCTCCATCAGCCGGCCGCGCACACCGACGGCGACGTCGTCGTGTTCTTCCGGCGCTCCGACGTCGTCGTTGCCGGCGACATCCTCGACACCACCCGCTTTCCGGTCATCGATGTCGAGCGCGGCGGAACGATCGAGGGTGAGATCGCTGCGTTGAACCGGCTCGTCGATCTGGCGATCCCGTCTGTCCCGATCGTGTCCCGGGAGGCCGGCACGATCGTGATTCCCGGTCACGGCCGCCTCTGCGACCAGCTCGACGTCGTCGAGTACCGCGACATGGTCACCATCATTCGCGATCGCGTTCGCGAGCTGATGGATGCCGGCAGAACGCTCGACCAGATCAAGGCTGCCGCCCCGGCTCGCGGCTACACGCGCCGTTATGGATCGGGTTCCGCGACGGACAGCTTCATCGAAGCGATCTACAAGAGCCTGCCCCGGGGGAAGAAGTCATGAGAGCCCTCGTCGCGGCGGGCGCGCTCGCTGCTGCCATCGTGCTGCTCTCGGTGCCGCTGCCTGCGCAGGGTCGCGGCGGCGCCGCACCTGCGTCGGCCCGAGCCACAGCGCCCATCGACCTGACCGGCTACTGGGTGGCGGTCGTCAACGAGGACTGGCGTTACCGGATGGTGACGCCGCCCAAGGGCGACTATCGTGGAGTTCCGATCACGAAGGAAGCGCTGAAGATTGTGAATGCCTGGGACCCCGCGGCCGACGAAGCTGCCGGCGAGCAGTGCAAGTCGTACGGCGCTGCCGCCGTCATGCGCCTGCCTGCCCGGCTCCACATCACCTGGCAGGACGACGACACACTCAAGGTCGATATCGACACTGGCACGCAGACGCGGCTCTTTCGCTTCGCAGCCGGCGGGTCTACGGGCTCGAGCAGCGGCAAGCCCACATGGCAAGGGGATTCGACGGCGCAGTGGGAGCGCGCCGGCGGACGTGGCGGCCCGGTCACGGGAGGCTCACTGACTGTGACGACGCGCAACATGCGTGCAGGCCATCTGCGGAGGAACGGCGTGCCCTACAGCGCCAACGCCAGCCTGACCGAGTACTTCGACACGTCTTCCGCGCCATCAGGCGATCTGCTCGTGGTCACGACTGTCGTTGACGATCCTCGCTATCTCTCGCAGCCGTTCATCGTCAGCTCGCACTTCAAGAAGGAAGCGGATGGTTCCAGATGGGATCCCACGCCATGCCCGGCCCGATGACGTCGTTCCGGTGCGTGATTGTCGGCGCCGCGATTGTGCTGGCGTCAGCGCTGCCCGCCTTCGCCCAGTTCGAGATGGTTGGCTCGTGGGCCGCACGGAACACCGAGGACATCTCGCGCGATTCGTACCCCGTTGACTACGTGGGCCTGCCCTTGAACGACGAGGGGCGCACGCGCGCGCTGGCCTACAACGAGTCGCAGCTCGCGATGATCGAGCGGCAGTGCGAGGGATGGCCGCAGTTCTACTACGTGCAGGGCCCGTTCGGTCTCCGCATCTGGAGCGACACGGACCCCATCAAGGGCACCACCATCTCCTACACCATTGGCGCCTGGGAAGATCGCGCCGCGATGACGATCTGGATGGACGGCCGCCCGCACCCGTCGAAGTACGCCGAGCACACGCGCAGCGGCTTCACGACGGGAGCGTGGGAGGGCAACACGCTCGTGGCGCGGACGACGCACATGAAGGCAGGCTTCCTTCGCAAGAACGGTCCGCCCAGCAGCGATCAGGCGACGATGACGTCACGATTCTATCGTCATGGCGACATCCTGACGGTGCTGGTCGTGATCGACGATCCGATCTACCTCGCGGAGCCGCACATCATCTCGAAGAGCTTCCAGCTCTCGGTGGCACCGATCTCGCCGATCGGACCGCCGTGTATCTCGACCTTCGAAGGCCGCCCTCCCGGCGAAAGCGTTCCGCACTTCGCGCCGGAGAAGAATCCTTTCGTCGACGAGCTCACGAAGATGTTCGGGCTGCCGCGCGACGCCGTGCTCGGCCGCCCGGAGACGCTCTATCCGGAATATCGAAAGACGATTCAGGGGAAATACGTTCCGCCACCCCCGTGCACCCGTAACTGCGGCGCCCCGCCCGTTCGTTGACGATGGCCCGCGTCGGCGTTGTCGGGTTGGGCATCATGGGCTCCGCCATGGCGGAGCACCTGGTGCGCGCCGGCCACGCCGTGGTCGGGTATGACGTGCGTGCCGCTCGCCTGCGCGGGTTACGGCAAGCCGGAGGGAGCCCGGCTCGCGATGCGCGTGAGGTCGCCGATCGGTCGCAGTTCGTCATCACCTCGCTTCCGTCCGTCCATGCGCTCGCGGACACGGCCGACGCGATCTCGCACGCTCCGCATCGTCCCCGGTTCGTGATCGACACCAGCACGCTGCCCATCGACGTGAAGCGGCGCGCGTACGAGCGGCTCGGTGCGAGCGGCGTCGAGCTGCTGGACTGCCCGATCAGTGGAACCGGCGCACAGGCGCGCACCAAGGACGTCGTCGTATACGCCAGCGGTTCCCGGGCGGCGTACGGCCGCGTCTCGAAAGTGCTGGACGCCTTCACGCGGGCGCACTACTACGTGGGAGCCTTCGGCGACGGCTCGAAGGTGAAGTTCGTCGCCAACCTGCTCGTCGCCATTCACAACGTGGCAGCGGCGGAAGCGATGGTGCTGGCGATGAAGGCCGGCCTCGATGCGGGGAAGGTGCTGAAGCTGGTGAGCGAGGGAGCGGGCAGCTCGCGCGTGCTCGAGCTGCGCGGACCGATGATGGTCAAGGGCGCCTACCGCAAGGCGACGATGACGCTGGCGACCTGGCAGAAGGACATGGGCATCATCGCGGATTTCGCGCGCGAGGTCGGATCGGTGACTCCATTGTTTGCGGCCACCGCACCGATCTACGCGGCCGCGGTGAAGACGAGGAGCCAGGAGGACACCGCAGCGGTCTGCGCGGTCCTCGAGGAGCTGTCCGGATCGCCACGAAGGTCGCGAAGACATAGGGCCACGAA